>Ga0056111_1000026_pt1 | contig 58303 bp, 55 predicted proteins | sample WorMetloBBELIZE2_FD_83874 | JGI IMG/M metagenome (GOLD analysis project Ga0056111, IMG submission 83874) | Marine gutless worms symbiont microbial communities from Max Planck institute for Marine Microbiology, Germany - Olavius longissimus B... ... | reverse complement strand
ATCTCATCTGTTTTATCTCCTGTAACAACTGCGTCCGGTTCATATATGTCCCGCAAACAGGACAATATAAATCCAGACACATTACGTGTTACAAAAACGGACAGATTACATGTTACTAACAAAAAATTAAATAACATTTGTCTTGAAAATTGAGAATGATAAAATAAAGGGCGATCTTGAGTTTTTAAATTTTGTAATGCTAAAAAAAGTAATCAGGGCGGTAACTTCAGTTTTACCAGTTGCGGAAGGTCGGGTAGGGGCGTGTCACAACTGTGGCGAGTGCTGTAGACTGCCAAATAAATGTGTTTTTTTAAAGACCAACGCAGAAGGTGTAAATTATTGTTCCATATACAAGTTAAGGCCCGAACCTTGTCGTAAATTTCCAAGATCCAGGATGCAGCTAAAGGAAGTGGAGAGCGTTTGCGGTTTTGAGTTTAGACAATAAATTCAAAAGGTATCAAAATCTGACGGCGGCGAATATTTGAAAAGTCTGTTGGATAAAGGCACGTCAAAATTTAGTCCTTTAAATTTTATCAAAGTAGTTCTGCTTAAAGCATCAATTAACTTTATTTGCTTGATGGTGGTCGAACTAAGACCTACATACAGATGTTCAAACTCGGCATTGGCTTTCTTTTTAGGAATTAATTCTACCCATTCCAGACCTTTGGATTTCCCTGCATTTTTGAGCTTAAATTCTTTGGTTATACTGCCCGGGTTCAACAAAATTAAAGCTGGAGACTTACCAAGAGCTTTTCTAAGGCTGACGATGTAAGCATGCTCTAAATCCGGCTCCACTATCCATACTTGTCTGCCGGTGGAAATAATCTTTTGTCCATCCTTGCCATCGTATTGCCAAATAAATTTATTAGGTCGTTTGACCTTAAAACTGCCGCTTTGGCGCTTCAAACCTGGCGTACTTTGGGTGAACCTGCCCTGCAATGTGCTGGATACTGCCAGTGCGTTGGTAAGTCGGTCTTTGGCACTGATAGCCAGAGCCTCGAAACTCAAGCAGCTAAAGACAATAATAAAATATATTTTTTGCATTTACTCACCGGTATTTTTAACAATAACTTCTCTTTGACCGTTTGGGCCCACTGCTGATACCAGCCCGGCTTCTTCCATGGTTTCAATTAATCTCGCTGCTCGGTTATAGCCAACTCGCAGTCTTCTTTGTAACCCGGAAATTGAAGCTTTCTGTCCTTTAAGTACAATATCCACCGCCTCATCATATAAGGGGTCAGCCTCACCGGAAACACTGGATGCTGCAGGTTTAGCACCGGGGATTAAGCTCGCATCACTAGCCTCGGTATAAGACGATAGTACTCCTTCGACATAGTTTTCTTCTGAATGTTCTTTTAAATATTCAACTACACGATAAACTTCATTATCGTCTACATAAGCACCGTGAACCCTCTCCGGGAAAGCCTGACCTGGAGCCAAATATAGCATGTCTCCCTTGCCTAACAGGTTTTCTGCTCCCATTTGATCTAGAATTACTCTGGAGTCCATTTTGGATGAAACATGGAAAGCTATACGACTTGGCACATTAGATTTAATCAGTCCGGTAATAACATCAACTGATGGTCTTTGGGTCGCCAATACCAGATGGATTCCAGATGCCCGAGCTTTTTGCGCTAACCGCACTATAAGCTCTTCTACCTTTTTGCCAACTGCCATGATCATATCAGCAAATTCATCAATTATTACTACGATAAACGGCATTTTTTCAAGCTCTTCCGGAGCGGTATCCTCTGGTGCCAGCGGGTCGAGAATTGGATTGTCAGCTTTTTTGGCATCTACAATCTTACGGTTAAAACCTGCTATGTTTCGCACTCCCATAGCTGACATCAGTTTATACCTACGCTCCATTTCCGCTACCGACCATCTAAGTGCGTTTGCTGCGTCATTCATATCGGTAACTACAGGGGCTAACAAATGCGGAATTCCCTCATAAATTGACAATTCCAACATCTTGGGATCAACCATAATAAGGCGCACATCATCTGCTGTAGATCTATACAAAATGCTCAGAATGATTGAATTTACACAAACCGATTTTCCAGAGCCTGTAGTTCCTGCCACTAATAGATGTGGCATTTTGGCCAAGTCAGCAATCGCCGGACTGCCGGCAATATCTTTTCCCAAGGCCAAACACAATGCCATTTTGGAGTTTTCATATTCTGTTGAGCCTATTATCTCGGACAGATATACAATCTCCCTGGTTTCATTTGGTACTTCCAGACCTATCACTGCCTTGCCAGGAATTACTTCTACTACTCTAACACTGGTAAGCGACAAGGATCTGGCAAGATCAGTTGCCAGAGAGCTTATTCTACTGGCTTTAACCCCGGGCGCCGGTATTAGTTCAAATCTTGTTACAACAGGTCCAGGTTTGACTGCCACCACTTCTGCCAAAACATTAAAATCTTTAAGTTTTAGTTCAACTTGTCGTGACATGGCTTGCAAGACTTCGGTAGAATAGCCGTTTCCCGTATCCTGTTTTGGGTTTAGCAGGGACAAAACCGGCAAGGTGTTATGAATTTTTGTTTTTGTTGCTTCTGTCGACTGTACTCCAAATATATCGCCCTGGCTTTCTTCTAGTTTTCTTGTACTTTCCTGGATAGTTTGTTCTTCCTTTTCTATTTTTACCCGCTCACGTTTGCGTTGTTCATCACGCATTTTGTGAACTTCAACTTCTCTTTTTTCCTTGTCTTTTTTGGCATGTCTATACACAAGGAAATTCTTGATTTTTTGTACCAAATTTAAGCCAAATTGCCATATTCCAAGAATTACAGCCCCGATAAAATCTGCAATCCTAAACCAGGATATTCTGGCAAACAGGGTAAAGCCAATGAGAAAACTTGTCCAATACAACAGGGCAGTGCCTATTTTACCAAGGGTATTGAAAGTACCGATGCTTAAGCGACTGCCAAGTATGCCGCCAGTATCCTGCGGCAAGTCAGCAAGATGTGGATAGAACAGATATGCGATAGCGCAACCTCCTATCATCATAAGTACAAACCCAATGGTTCTAAGACCAATTAATTTAGTTTTTTCCTGTGAATCTTTATTTTTGTCCTTATATAAGGTCCAGGCGAAATATAGGATAAGTAACGGCAGGGCGTAGGCCATTATTCCAAACAAGGATAAAACAATATCAGAAAGCCAGGCACCGGTCACACCGCCGGCATTGGTAACTCCTCCTTCCTGGGCCGAGCGATAACTCCAGGCAGTGTCGGTTTTGGAATAACTTGCAAGAGCTATCGCCAAAAACACCGCAAAGGCAAATAAAACAAACATGAAGATTTCACGACCCAGGCTGCTGCTTGGTTTTTTTACCTGTCTTAGTACCATTTACTTGTTAATCTCTTGCCATTCATGTTGAGAATAGGTCTTGACTGACAGCGCGTGTAATTCTCCGCTGGCAATAAGGTCAGACACCGTATTCATTACCATTTTTTGTTTTTGTAGTAAATTTTTATCCAGGAATTGATCGCTGATAACCACGACCGAGCAGTTACAGCCATCCCCAGACAAAATTGCTGTTGAGTTTTTTATCTTATTTTCAATTCTGCGTTTTATCTCGTCTAATTCCATTTTTTAGTGTAAATCCCGTTGTATTTTGTGTAACAGACCAGTGCAGGCATCTTCAATCATGGCAAACATTCTGGCAAATCCATCTTTAGAACCAAAGTATGGGTCCGGGACTTCCATCATACCCCAATCCTTACTGGCAAATTCTAAAAATAATCTGATTTTATCAGCATATTTGCCATTAGCCAGAGCATTTACTAATTCCTTGTTTTCATCGTCCATGACTAGTATATAGTCAAACAGGCTTAAATCATCAGGCTCAATTTTACGAGCGTTTAAGTCTGACATATCTATATTAGCGTTCAAGGCTACATGTTGTGCGCGTAGATCCGGTGCTTCTCCCACATGGTAAGCATGGGTTCCTGCCGAATCAACCATAATTTTATTCACTAGATTATTCTTTCTTATCAGATCCCGGAAAGCGGCATGTGCAGTAGGCGATCTACAAATATTGCCCATGCAAACAAACAATACTTTGATTTTTTTGTGCACTATGCTTAGATTTGGTAGAATTGGCAGTGAAAGGAGTATTATATAACGCATTATTAACCTGTGCATGATCTATTAAGTGGCGCTACCTGAATTAAATCTACCGGATACTGACTTACTTGGAAAACGAATTGCCGAGTTGGTGGATCGTTGCAAGTCTTTGCAAAAAATGCAGCAACAGTTAGCGAATGAAAATGATAAATTAAGGCAGGAACGGGATGATCTTAGAACCAAGACTAACATGGTATATGAACGGGTTCGCGGCATGATTGTTGAGATAAAAAATCTGGAGTCTAAAGCATGAGTCGTATGACTAGCGTTAATCTTAAAATCATGGATAAAGAGTTTAAGGTAAAGTGCACTTCAGAGGAAAAGAACAAAATTGCTGATGCAGCAGATTTGGTAAATCACAAGATTGATGAAGTAAAAAAGCATGGAAAATCAGTTGGTTCCGACCGTATAGCTATTATGACCGCGCTTAACCTTGCTTCTGAGTATTTAATGCAAAAAGATATTGTTCATCAATACGAGAAGACTAATAGTGCAAAAATTTCCAAGTTACTTTTGCAAGTGGAACAGTCGTTACAAGAATTAAAAGAACCGCAAGATAAAAATCAACTTGAAACTTTAAAAAATTAATTGTAAAGTTATCGCGTAGGTGTTTTCTACGATGTGCGATATTTAAAGCATGGATTCCTTGATTCTTAACTTAAAATTTCAGGGAACTAAAATTAGCGTTGTTGTGCACGTCCGTAAAACATGCGGAAAGCCTGATATGTTAACCAGGTTCCCACCTTGAACACTTGTGGCTCAGGGGCAATGGCTTTTAAACGGCATCGTGGAGCACCTAGTTCCTTTTAAAGTGTAAGCTGATGATGGATCTTCGCAGGCAAATTAGCACGCAAAGACTAAATCTTACTGATACTGAACTTGACCGGCATGCTTTGTTAGTCGCCAAGATAATAGGCAGGCACAAGGTTTTTACCAAAGCAAAAAGAATCGCGAGCTTTATTGCTGCTAATGGTGAACAAAGTCCATTTTATCTTAATTCTTTGGCCTGGAGTCTTGGCAAACTTCTGGTCATTCCCAAGCTTAAAAGCTTTAATACTAGTCTTTGGTTTGTTGAATATGCTGACACTGATAACATGTGCCTTAACAAGTTTAATATCCCGGAGCCTTGTCATAGCAAATCAATATCCCCCTGGAGTTTGGATTTGGTCTTACTGCCGTTAATGGCCTTTGATAAATCTGGTAACCGTCTTGGTATGGGAGGAGGCTACTATGACAAAACATTCGCCTTGAATAGGTCCCGCAGTAAACGTCCTATGATGATTGGTCTTGCGCATGATTTTCAACAGGTCAAGTATCTAAATCCCAACCCGTGGGATGTACCTTTGGACGCGGTTGTGACAGAAAAAGAGCTAATCATATGTAAATGAGTTATAATCTTAAGTTTACCGGCTAGGGGTGTGTTATAAACACTGAGAAAAACCCTTTGAACCTGATCCGATTGGTACCGGCGGAGGGAAGCCTTTTACAAGTCTTTATATCTGCCGTTTATAGAGGAAACTTATGTTAGGCAATATCCAAGACTTGGCGTTGGACATCTTTAAATCTTCTGAGAAAATTTATGTAGAGGGTAGCAAACCTGAAATTAGGGTGCCTTTGCGTAAAATCAACCTAACTCCAAGCAAAACTGCACAAGGCTATGAGCTTAACCAGGCATTAGTGATATACGATACTTCAGGCGCGTACACGGACAAAAATTGTAAAATTGACTATCAACGAGGTTTACCTTTAATTCGGAATAAATGGCGTACGGTTAAAGCTGACACTCGTAGCTTGCAAGGGAATATAAGAGCCGCAAAGCCTGGCAAAAACTTAAGCCAGATGCAGTATGCCAAACGAGGAGTAATAACCGAGGAGATGGAGTTTGTGGCGATTCGTGAGAATCAGAAACTTGAGGATTACAAGAATAGCAAATTGTCAATCCAGTACCCGGGAGAATCTTTTGGCGCGGCTATTCCAGATAGAATAACCGCAGAGTTTGTACGATCTGAAGTGGCCAGAGGTCGCGCGGTAATTCCGGCAAATATTAATCATCTCGAGCTGGAACCTATGATAATTGGGCGTAACTTTTTAACTAAAGTTAATTCTAATATCGGCAACTCAGCTTTAGCCTCTTCTATCGAAGAGGAAATAGAGAAAATGACATGGTCCATACTATGGGGTGCCGATACAGTTATGGATCTTTCAACCGGCAAAAACATTCATGAAACCCGCGAACGGATTATAAGAAATTCACCAGTGCCGATTGGCACGGTGCCGATTTATCAAGCTTTGGAAAAAGTCGGCGGTGTTGCTGAAGATTTAAGCTGGGAGATAATGCGTGACACCTTGCTGGAACAGGCCGAGCAGGGGGTGGATTATTTTACTCTGCACGCGGGTTTGCTGCTTGCGCATATTCCTCTTGCTAAAGAACGTACAACCGGCATTGTTTCTCGTGGCGGTTCAATTATGGCCAAGTGGTGCCTTGCGCATAAAAAGGAAAACTTTCTATATACGCATTTTGCCGATATCTGCAAGATTATGCAAACCTATGATGTGACTTTTTCTTTGGGTGATGGCTTGCGTCCCGGATCTATAGCGGATGCTAATGATAAGGCACAATTTGCGGAATTGCGGACGTTGGGCGAACTTACAAAAATTGCCTGGAAACATGAGGTGCAAACGATAATTGAAGGTCCGGGACATGTGCCTATGCATATGATAAAAGAAAATATGGAGCGACAGTTATCTGAGTGTGACGGGGCGCCTTTTTATACTCTGGGTCCGCTTACTACCGATATTGCCCCGGGTTATGACCATATAACCTCAGCGATTGGTGCCGCGCTAATTGGTTGGTATGGTACTGCGATGTTGTGTTATGTGACCCCCAAAGAGCATTTGGGTCTGCCAAACAAGGAAGATGTGCGCGAGGGTATAATTGCTTATAAAATCGCCGCGCATGCGGCAGACCTTGCTAAAGGACATCCGGGAGCGCAGATTCGAGATAATGCCATGAGCAAGGCCCGTTATGAGTTTAGATGGGAAGATCAGTTTAAAATTGGCCTGGACCCTGCCAGGGCTCGTGAATATCATGCTGCCGGTTTGCCGAAAGAATCGGCAAAGCATGTGCATTTTTGCTCCATGTGCGGTCCAAAATTTTGTTCAATGAAAATATCCAGGGAAATAGAATAATTCGTCCTGCATAATAACCAAGGTTTTTACTAAGTCTTTATTGTAGTATATTATTTAATTCTGTATAATCACCTAGTTTAAAAAGTTAAGAGAACTGATTATGCTTGGATTGAACATCAGCTGTGAAGACGCAAAAAAAATGCTTGCAGAACAACAGGCGCAGTTAGTTGACGTGAGAAGTCCAGCTGAATTCGCGCAAGGTGCTCTGCCAAATGCAATAAATCTGCCTTTACAGGCAATTAATCAGGCAGATCAAATCCTTGCAAAGGACAAACCGATAATATTGTATTGTGTAACTGGCACCAGAACCAGAATGGCAAAAATTCAGCTTAATAACTTTGGTTTTGACAATGTTTATGATCTTGGTTCTTTTCAAAATTATCTACGTTGCCACTAAACAGGATCTAGAGTGCAGCTTGACTTAAATCAATTTGATTTAGACTCACCGCAAGAACAGGAAATTCATTCAGTCTTGCAAAAAATTGCTACCGGCCCTGAGTTAAGCAAGGATATCTCATTTGCTGAGGCGAGGGCGGTTACCAGTAATATTCTGGATTCTAGAATTAATCCAATAAGAGCGGCGTTATTTTTTCTCGCTCTTAGGATGAAGCGTGAAACAGATGAGGAAAATCGTGGCATTTTAAGTGCGATAAAAGATTTTACCCGGCCTGTAACCTGTATGGCAGATGAAGTGGTTGATATTGCCGAGCCCTATAGTGGCTATAACCGCACATTAACTCCTACGCCTTTTCTACCTATGGTTTTAGCTGCATGTGGTTTAACTACGGTAAGTCACGGAGTAGTAAGCTGTTCGCCCAAATTTGGCGTTACCCATAAGCAAATTTTGGATGCTGCTGGAGTAAATACAAATTTAAGCTTAGAAGAAGCAGCACTCAAGGCAGACAATGATGGTTGGGCTTATGTGGATCAATCACAGTTTTGTCCAAAACTTCACGCCTTGCTGGATTTGCGTAAGTTGATAATAAAGAGGTTACCACTTACCACTGTTGAAACCGTAGTCGGCCCTGTCCGTGGTCGTACCAAAACCCATCTTATTACCGGTTATGTGCATAAGCCTTATCCGCCGGTTTATACCAGTCTTGCCAGGCATTCAGGGTTTGATTCTGCCCTTATTATCAGAGGAGTTGAAGGTGGAATCGTACCATCGTTACGACAATCAAGCATTTCCTATTATTACCATGATAATGAGGAACTGACAGAAATAGCACATAATCCTGAAGAGCTGGGGATTAGGCAAGAAAACAGGTCAGTTAACTTACCGGATGAAAGTTGGGCTACTCCGACTAATAACAAACAAATTGCTATGGCGACAGCTAAACTTGGGCTTGAAGCTTTGGCAGGTGTGAAAGGACCCACTTATGATGCACTGGTGTATAGCGCATCTTTAATACTGTGGCATGTTAAAAAAATCTCTTCTATTGCGAATGCTGCCAGTGAAGTGAGAAAGGTGTTAGATAGCGGTCAGGCGCAAGATATTATCAAAACAGCTTAAAATACATAATACATCCGGCAGTGTATAATATACACAAATCTGGAGATGGAGATAATTAAATGAGCACAAAACGAGCCAATGACACAACTCTGGGTCTGATTTCTGTATTATGGCCTTCATCTTTAACTGCAATAGCAGCTACAGTAATCTTTTTTGCTTTTTTTGACCCAGCAGATTTTACCAACTGTACTATAGAAGATAATAACTGCCATTTGGGTGTGTATTCTATAGGTTTTTTGGCGTTTTGGCTGCTTACCGCACTTACCAGCATTTTAACCTGTTATTTTAGAAGACCCTACGAAAAGTCTTAAGCCTTTATGAGCAAACACTTTGCTTGTTATAAGCGTGGCTGGATATTTCTGGCACTTGGTGTTTTGGTGGTGCCAGGTCTTGCTGCAATTATTCTGGTGTTGTTAAGGAGTCTTCAACTTAACTCCAGCCAATGGCAACAGGTGTTCAATTCGGCATTGGTCTTGCATGTTGATCTTTCTATCTATGCCTGGATGTTGGTGGTCTTTGCTCTTATGCTAAGCATGAAAGCTGACATAACAAAAACCTGGGAAATTTCAGTTTTATACTTAGGTACTTTGGCTATGAGCTTGATAGTATTAAGTACCTTTGTTGGTAGTCCTGAGGTTGTTTTAAGTAACTACATTCCAGTGATTGATTCTGTTATTTTTTTTACCGGGCTTATAATTTTTACCTTGTCGATGGCAGTTTTTTTCATATCTTTGTTTTATAAAAGCTCTCTTGGTTTTGGGATAAGAATCACGTTCATATTGTATCTGTTTGCGGTATTTATAGTTTTTCACAGTGGATTTGCGCTTGGCGGGTTTAATTCTGATAATTTCGAGCTAATATTTTGGGGCGGTGGTCATGTGTTTCAGCTGGTTATTACAATGTTAATGATGATGGCTTGGGTTATATTGGCTGAAAAATCATGTAAGTGTTTGTTGGTTAATAACAAGCTGCTAAATTTCTTGTATGCGCTCATGCTGGTATGCGGCTTTTATGCGCTATATATTCACATGGCTTATCCTCCAACAGCCCCTGAGTATCGAACAGGCATGACCTGGATGATGCAGTGGGGCAATAGTATCGCCCCGGTAATTTTAGGCTTGGCTCTTATATGGCGCCTGGGGAGGCCAAAGCTGACTATGTTTAGAGAATTTTATTTGCCGGTATTTTATTTATCATTTTTGATGTTCATGACAGGCGGTTTTATTGGGGTAATGATAAGCGGTAACAATACAATAATTCCAGCGCACTATCACGGTTCGATTGTAGGGGTTACACTGGCTCTGATGGGGCTGATTTATCATTATCTGTCTGAACTTGGATATGCCAGAGTTAAAGCTAAGCTGGCTTGGTGGCAATCTGGTATTTATACTCTGGGACAGCTTATGCATATAGCAGGTTTAGTGCTAATAGGCAGTCTGGGAGCAGCACGGAAGGTGGTTAGCAATTTGCATGCTGTAGAATCATTAGGCACCATCCTGGTAAGATTTGGTGGTCTAGCGGCGGTTTTAGGTGGAGTTTTGTTTATTGTTGTGGTTGTTTTAGCCATGCGCTCGCAATCAGGTTCTGTTAAAGCATGCGGATGAAAATTCTGGCGTAGTGATCAACCAGCAAAAATAAAAATAAAAAATTTAAATAAAAAATCGAATAGCTAAAAGTTCGCATGGCGTTTTTGTCGCTGGGGTTTTTGTATAAAACCACAGCATAGAATACAAAGCCAAATCCAAGGAGCAGGGCGCCAACCAGGTAAATAATACCGCTCATTTTTATCACAAAGGGTAGTAAGGATACTGCCAGCAGCATTAAGCTATAAAGCAGAATCTGCATTTTGGTGAATGCTACGCCATGTGTGACCGGCAGCATGGGAATATCAGCCTTTTTATATTCTTCACGCCGCTTTATTGCTAATGCCCAAAAGTGTGGCGGAGTCCAAACAAAAATGACCAAAAACAATAACAGGGCCTCGGTATGCAAAGCACCAGTCACTGCCGTCCAGCCTAAAAGCGGTGGAGCTGCGCCTGCAATCCCGCCCCAAACGATATTTTGCGGGGTAGAGTGTTTTAAATACACTGTATAAATTACCGCATAGCCAATAAGCGCGACAAATGTTAGAGCGGCTGTCAAGGTATTGACAAAAACCAGCAAGATAAACATTGACAGCGTAGCAAGGATCAGGGCAAAAGCTGTTGCGTTCGTTTTAGTTAATTTACCGGTTGGCAAGGGCCTTTTCTGGGTTCTGGCCATAATGCTGTCAATTTTGTTGTCTGCCACATGATTAAAAGCTGCGCCTGAGGCAGCGCCCAAGCCTATCCCTGACAAACTCCAGAACAATAACACTGGTTCAGGCTTGCTGCCAAAAGCCAGTAACATGCCGATAAGAGCAGTAAAAAGAATTAACGCTATAACTTTAGGTTTGGTAAGAGCTAAATAGTCTTTGGCATTATGCAGCATTACATTAATGACCTGATCCCCAACGATTAACCGCTAACAATTTTTGCATATCTTTTAGTATTGCCTTAGGTTTATGGCGTGGAGTATAAGCCATAATCAGGTCCCGGTTAGGGTCCATGAGATAAATATCAGCTTCATGTTTAGGATTAAATACGGCTTGAATATTGACAGCAATACCGAAATCATTGCTATCCTCAAATTTATGCAAAACTTTTCGCACATTTTGGTTCTGGCCCAAAATCAACAATCGTTTAATTTTTTTGTAGTCTTCCTCCAAAGCTTTTCTGATTTGTCCAAGAGCATACAGGCGTTTTTGGCAGGAGTTCTCACATTCATCACCATCAGTTCCAAGCATTATTAGTGTCCAAAAGCCTTGATGTGCTGCTGAAGATTTTCTAAGTTTTTGATTAGAGTCAATAAAGCTAAAATCGGGCAGCGCGATTGGCGGGCTTAGCAAAATTCCCTGGTTTGAGCGGGATTTTGGCAATAATTCTGGATTGTATAGTAGTATCCAGCCTGCAACTATCGGCAGGGCAAATAGCAGAATAATGATAACTAATTGTATTTGAGATTTGTTCATTTTCTTTGTTTCAAAACCAGATAAATACTAACCACAGCCAAAATCATCGCAAAAGCAAACCATTGTATGGCATAAGCCAAATGCATTTGGGGGTTAAATTCTTTTAATTGCCATTTGCGTATCAGTGAATCTTTTATATCAGCCTGTGTTTGCAGTATTACAATATTGGCCAGTTTTTGATCTTGTTCCTGTAGTTTGTCCAGCGCAATGAACATGCGCCTTGGCTTAAGACGGTTTGAATTACTAAAATCAAACTTGGCAGGTTTGGACTCGGTTACCAGTCCGGTTATCCTAGTATTTGTAAGTATAGTTTTTATTTTGGGTAACTCCATGTTTGCTGGTTCATGCTGAATCCAACCGCGATTTACTAAGACCTTTTTACCCTTCTGAGTTATAAAAGGCATAACCAGTTGCATGCCGATACGGCCATTGTGTTTGCGTAAATCCAAAAAAAAAGCTTCCGATTCCTGCCAGTTTCCAGTTAATTTAACGGTGCGGAACAGGGCATTATCCAGGTTGGTAATAGCATCAAAATCAGCAGCAGCAAGACCCTGGTTTATTTTTCGCATTTTTTGTAAATAAGTCTTTTCCTGCATTCTGCCAAGCTGCCAAAAACCCAAACTGCTAAATGTGGAAATTCCAATAATAATCACTATGGTAGTGAAAACCTTAAATTTTAAGCTCATGCTATAATGCTGGTCAGGCTGGTTTTTTAAAAATTAATATGGGCTTTTTTAAAATACTGATTGTGTGTTTATTTCTAGCAATTTTGGTTTCCTTGGCAAGCGGAATGTTTTTTTTGGCCAAGGACACCGACGCTGCCAGCACCAGATTAGTTACCAGCCTGAGCTTTAGAGTATTTTTATCAATGCTGTTATTCGCGTTACTGGTCCTGGGATTTATTATGGGCTGGATAGAACCAACAATTACAGCCAATATACGAAAATAAACAAGCCCAGCCATACCACATCAACGAAGTGCCAATACCAGGCTACTCCCTCAAAAGCAAAATGATTATGCGCGGTAAAATGTTTTTTCATACTGCGCCCTAAAATGGCCATCAGCATTATTGAGCCCAGAATTACATGGAACCCATGAAAACCTGTCAGGATATAAAAGGTTGAACCGTACACGCCAGAACCAAGTTTAAGGCTTAGGTCATTATAAGCATGTGAATATTCATATGCCTGCAAACCAACAAACAATACCCCAAGAAGAATAGTAGCAGCCAGCCAAATTACCAGTTGCCGGTTATTTTCCTTTTTTAAGCCCCAATGAGCAATAGTAAGTGTCAGACCGGAGGTTAGAAGAATAATCGTATTAATCGCGGGAATTCCCTGCCACCCCATAGCGGTAAACTCGCCGCCTAAATCCCCAGGACCGTTGGTTGGCCATTCGGGTACAAATTCAGGGTTTAGTGTTTGTGATAGCGCTAAATAACCTTCACCGCCCAGCCAGCCGACTGCGATAACACGGATATAGTACAGCGAACCGAAAAATGAGGCGAAGAAGAAAACCTCTGAGGCAATAAACCAGAACATACCTTGACGAAAAGAGCGGTCAACCTGAGAATTATAAGCACCACTCAAGTTTTCGTTGATAACATCAGAAAACCAGCCATATAACATAAACCCCAGCAGCCCCAAGCCTGCTATAGCCAGAATATTGCCAACTGCAACATCGTTAATTAATAAAGTAACCCCAAGCAAGCTTAACAGTACAGCCAGCATGCCAAGAATTGGCCATTTGCTGGGCTCTGGAATATAATAATGGCTGTGAGTATTTGTCATATAAATCTCCTTTTAATTAATACCTGTCGTTTGTGTCTGTTGATTATAATTTTTGTCCACGTTCATAAAAGTGTAAGACAGTCGCAAGGTTTTAATATCTTTTGGTAAATCCGGATCAACATAAAATTTAACTGGCATGGCTTTTATTTCACCTGCCTTTAATATTTGTTTGTTAAAGCAAAAGCATTCTGCCTTGGTAAAATATTTGTTGCCAAACCAGGGAATTACACTAGGAACAGCCTGACCGGTAACACTTTCGTTAGCCAGATTGGTCACAATGTAATCTACTGAGCTTATTTGCCCGGGATGTACATTTATTTGTCGCTTGCTCGGAGTAAAGCTCCATGGTAGGTTACTGTTGACAACACCGTCAAATTCAACCAGAACCTTGCGGCTGGTATCAATTTCGGCTTGACTATTATCAGCCTTGCCAAGGGCTTTTATCCCGGTATATTGACAAATAAGGTTATATAGAGGCACCATGGCAAAACCAAAACCGAACATTAAAATAACCAAGCTAATAAGCCCTGATACTGTGCGTTTGTTGTCTTTGGGTTTCATGGGATTGCAATTTTAACCAGATGAGACCAAAACCTGAAAGACGACAGCATTATCAACAAGGCAAATATGACTAGAATAACAGCCATAGCAATATTTTTTTTCGCTCTTTGTTTTTCGTCTATCATTGATTTTGTCAGGCATTGGCCAATTTGCTCTTGTCAAGTACTGGCGGTTGTTCCCAGGTGTGATACGGCGGTGGCGAACTTACCTGCCATTCCAGACCACGTGCTCCTTCCCATACTTCATCGGTAGCCTTATCGCTTGTTTTGCCTCTGACCGCATTAATAATCAGATACAAAAACAGCAAATGGCTAAATGCGTAGAAAATTGCTCCTATGCTGGAAATAAAGTTAAATTCGGCAAACTGTGAGTTATAGTCGACGATTCGTCGGGGCATTCCTGCCAGCCCTAAAAAGTGCTGAACAAAGAAAGTTAAATTAAAGCCAATCATATGGGTCCAGAAAAACCATTTTGCCACAGTAATGTTATACATATTGCCGGTCCATTTTGGCAGCCAGTACAACACGCCGGCAAATAGTGCCATTACCGCTCCTGGCAGCAGCACATAATGAAAATGTGCTACTACAAACATGGAATCGTGATATTGCATATCTGCCGGGATTACCGCCAACATAACTCCGGTAAGACCGCCAAAAACGAACATGGTAACAATTGCTATTGCAAACAGCATGGGAGGTTCAAAACTTATAGCTCCGCGCCACATAGTAGCAAGGAAATTAAACTTCATTAGTCCTACTGGAATTGAGATTAAAATTGTTCCAATCATGAAATAGGTAACAGCTCCTGCTGACATACCAATCGTGTATTGATGATGCGCCCATACTACCATCCCCAAAGTAGCCAGAAATATCATGGATCCAACCATTGAGTTGTAACCGAATAAAGGTTTTCTGGAGAAAGTCGGAATGACTTCGGACAAAACACCGATTGAAGGTAGCAGCAACACGTAAACTTCAGGGTGGCCAAAAAACCAGAACAAATGCTGAAATAGTACTGGATCTCCACCGCCAGCAGCATCAAAGAAACTGGTGCCAAAATGTCGGTCAAATAGCAGCATTGTGACGCCTCCGGCTAGTATCGGCATGATTAATATAAGCAAAAATGCGGTAACCAGCCAGGTCCAGACAAACATCGGCATCTGCATCATTCCCATTCCGGGAGCACGCATATTCAGGATTGTCACTATAATGTTAATTGAAGCTAAAATTGATGAGATTCCTAGCATATGCACAGTAAAAATTAAAAAGTCCATTGACATCCCTACTTTCACCGATAATGGCGGATACAAGGTCCAGCCAGTGTTAATTTGTGAACCGCCGCCTGGGAAAAACGGCACGACAAAAGATAGCACTAGCATAACGGCTGCTGCCGGCAATATCCAGAAACTCAAATTATTCATCCTTGGTAGAGCCATATCCGGTGCCCCAATCATCATGGGGATCATCCAGTTGGCAAGCCCAGCGGCTGCAGGCATGACCGCGCCAAACACCATTACCAAAGCATGATTTGTTACAATGTTATTGTAAAGGTCCGGGTCAAGCAACTGTAAGCCAGGATACATAAGTTCCAATCTAATAGCCAGTGCGCTTAGACCTCCGAGAAACAACATAACAAGGGAAAAGATAAGATACATGGTGCCGATATCTTTATGGTTGGTGCTAAATAGCCAGCGCTGCCAACCCTTTATCGGCCCATGATGATCGTATTCTGCTATATGTGTGGTAGTACTCATAGTCAAGTTCCTCTTTATCTTGCGGCTTTAATGTCTGCCGGTTTTACTATATCTCCTGTATTATTGCCCCAGGCATCTCTCTCGTAGGTTATAACCGCGGCAATATCAAGATCACTCAAATGTTTCCAGGGTGGCATAGTGCCCTTGCCGTTCAGCACCATATTAATATGGTCTGTGACAGACCCCTTAATTATCTGGCTGCCAACCAGCGATGGGAAGGCAGGTGGCAAGCCTTTACCATTTGCTTGATGGCAAGCTGTACATTGTGTGTTATACACAGTTTTACCCTTGCTTATTAATTCTTCTTTACTCCATTCTTTGTTGGAATTGGCTTCTTTAAGCGAAGCTAACATGACAGATTTTTTTTCTTTAATCCAGGTATTAAATTTGTCTTTGGACACGGCTTTAATTACTACAGGCATTTTTGCGTGCCAGGTGCCGCAAAGTTCAGCGCATTGACCACGATAGGTTCCTTCCTTATCAATCTTGGCCCAAGTTTCCGTTATGTAGCCAGGAATGGCATCACGTTTAAACCCAAGTTCTGGTACCCACCAGGCATGTAAAACGTCAACTGAAGTGTTTAAGTAGCGAATTGTTGTATCTACCGGCAAATATAGTGGATTATCTACATCACGTAAATAGTTGTCTCCAGCAACATCAGCAGGGGTGGCTCTGGATTCTATGCGTACCGGGTGAAACTTGCCGTTAAATTCAATTCCATGCTCCGGGAATTCATATTCCCACCACCATTGGTGACCTATTATTTTGACGTTCATGTCAAAGCAAAATTTTTCATCAGCCCCGGCTTGATCACACTGCTGCTTGGGCGCATTCCAGAACCGGTCTAAAGTTCTTTGTGCTTTGCCGGCTATAGACAAATCAATGCCCAGCACCATAAGTGGCACCAGGACCCAGGACCAGTGGCCAAACCAGGTTTTATGAAATTTCTGGTCAGGCTCATAACCTTTAGATTTTCTGAAAGTCAGCAGAATATAGACAAGTAAAATCAAAATCACCAGCATAATGCCAGTCACAATCAGGCCGGTGAACATGTGAACATCATATATATCCTGCCCAACACTAGTCACCGGTTGGGGAAAATTTAGTCCATACTCGGCAAATGCCAGGTTGCCTGTCAGCAATAAGCCAATTACTAGAAAAAATCTTTTAAACATTAGTATCTCCTCACTTCTTGTTCACTTATATTTTAAAATATTTTGTAATTTTTCTGACAATTTACGTTTCTCTTCGTTGGTAAGGCCTCTTGCCACCTCAACATATTTGCCATGCGAGTGCAAATATAACCTATCCTGGTACCAACCATTACTATCACGGCTGTGTTTTATTTTAGCCCAAAACGGGTTAAAACTTGCAACTTGCATTAATTTATCAAGACCCTGGAATATCCTGATTTCATTTTCCTCTATTTGTATAAGCTCCCGGTGTTGCAAATTTTTAAAGCCAAGATAAAAACCTGATATTACCATTATGATTTCAGCTCCAGAAAATGGTAGTACCAACCATGCACCTTTACTGGCAAAATAAACCGATATAAGCAAAATTACACTGCAAACAACCCCCACTATAATTTTGGCCTCATTCCATGTTAAAGAACAATCAGGTTTAATTTCTATCACGTCATAATCCAATACCCGTTCTACTTTAAACATAAAATTTTAAATCAGACTTTCATGTATGGCGTGAGGTTACAACAGCAGGATTAAAGATTCAATAAATAAATGAAATATCATAAAACGATGATATTCTTATTTTGCCTTAATATACGCTTAACAAAAGTGCTAAAATTTCCGGTTAATGATAATCCGCACCTCTTTTGCTAATACTGCCAAACTCTGTTTGGGTATTGTTTTAATCATCTTGATGCTGGGGGCTTATACCAGGTTATCTGATGCAGGACTTGGCTGCCCGGATTGGCCTGGCTGTTATGGCAATGTGACAGTGCCGGCAAGCGAATCTGAATTTGCCGCAGCGCGCAAGCTTTATCCTGATAAGCCGCTTGATGTAACCAAAGCCTGGATTGAGATGTCGCATCGGTATGCTGCTGGAATATTAGGACTTCTGGTTTTGTATATGACAGTCGTCGCCATAAGACTTAAGACTGCAAAAGCTATAGATCTTAATAGTTTTATCCTGTCTGTTTTAGTTTTATCTTTGGTGGTGCTGCAGGCTGTTTTAGGCATGCTGACTGTGACCAAACTGGTCAAGCCTACCATTGTTACCATGCATTTGTTAGGCGGCATGTTGATTATGGCCACGTTGTGGCTTTTGCATTTAAAACTAAAGCACCAGTCAGGGCAGAGCAGATTTATTGAGCGTGGCGTCAAGTTACGGACTATGGCAATTATCGCGGTGGTATTGATATTCATCCAGATTGCTCTGGGAGGTTGGGTAAGTACTAATTATGCGGCTCTGGCCTGTATTGAGTTTCCAGGTTGTTATGTTGACAGGTTTTTTCCGCAAATAAATACCGCAGATGCTTTTAACCTCCGATTGGTAGATGGAATAAATTATGAGGGGGGAATTTTTGACAGCAACACGAGAGCAACAATCCATATGTTACATCGAATCGGTGCACTTATTGTAACAGTGTTTTGTTCGTTATTGGCTGCCATCGCCTTTAAAAATAAAAATTTGGTGATTAGCCGACAGGCAGTTTTTTTAGTTTTAGCCTTGTCGGTGCAAGTGGGGCTTGGAATTAGCAACGTGTATTTTTCTTTGCCACTTCCAGTTGCAGTTTTGCATAATGGCATGGCGGCAATTTTATTGCTAGCACCAATAAGTATTGCTTATTACGCCAAGGCAAGATAGTATTCAGAGCATGAAATGTATATAGGGAAGGATATATATGGCAGATGATAAATTACTCTATTGTGATTTTTGTAATAAAAGTCAAAACGAAGTTGACAAACTGGTGGCTGGCCCGAATGTATATATTTGCAATGAATGTATTGAGCTTGGCAACGGTATGGTTAACGGGAAATTAACTCACCAGGAGACTGCCGATGGCATCGGTGGCTTGCACGTAGCCTTACCCACCCCAAAACAGATTCTAGATTCATTAAATGATTATGTAATAGGCCAAGAGCAGGCCAAGAAGGTATTGTCGGTCGCAGTATACAACCATTATAAAAGAATAAATCACGTTGAGGATGAAGAAGAAGTAGAGCTGTCCAAAAGTAATATTCTGCTGGTAGGCCCCACAGGTTCCGGTAAAACCTTGCTGGCACAAACTATGGCCAGAATTCTTGATGTGCCGTTTGCGATTGCTGACGCGACAACCTTGACTGAGGCCGGTTATGTGGGGGAGGATGTTGAAACCATAATTCACAAACTGGTGCAAAAGTCCGACTATGATGTGGATAAGGCTGAAAAGGGCATTATTTATGTGGATGAAATAGACAAGGTTTCCCGTAAATCCGATAATCCGTCAATCACCCGAGATGTGTCTGGTGAGGGGGTGCAGCAGGCCTTGCTGAAATTAATTGAGGGCACTGAGGCTTTGGTGCCGCCTAAAGGAGGCAGAAAACACCCACAGCAGGATTTTTTACGAGTCGATACCAGCAAGATTTTATTTATTTGCGGAGGCGCTTTTGCTGATTTGGACAAAATTATTCGGGACCGTTCAGAAAAATCCGGAATTGGTTTTGTGGCTGAAGTTAAGAGCGAAAAAGATAGAAAAAGTATATCACAGGTGTTACAGGATATTGAGCCGGAAGATCTAATTAAATATGGCCTTATTCCTGAGTTTGTCGGCAGACTTCCGGTAGAAGCGGTGTTGCATGAGCTGGATGAAAACTCCCTGGTACAAATTCTGACCGAACCTAAAAACTCCTTGATCAAGCAATTTAAAAAATTATTTGCCATGGAAGGGGTTGAGCTGGAGTTTAAAAACTCAGCCTTAAGAGCCACTGCCAAAAAAGCCATGAAACGTAAAACTGGTGCCAGAGGCTTAAGGTCTATTCTGGAGCAAGCCTTGCTGGAGATAATGTTTGAACTGCCAAGTATGGAAAATGCCAAACGAGTGGTAGTGGACGAGACGACCATCGTGGAACATGCAGAACCTGTTATTTTGTACAACGAAAAGATGTCTGATACTGACGACAAGATAGCCAGCTAGGTTTATGAAGATTCAGGAACGTTTTTCGCTAATGCCGTTAAGGGACGTAGTGGTTTTCCCCCATATGGTAATTCCGCTTTTTGTTGGTCGTGAGCCTTCTATCAAGGCTTTGGAGTATGCCCTGGATAATGATAAAAAAATATTTTTGGCAACCCAGCTTAATGCGGCCACCGAGAATCCTGTTCCCAAAGATATTCACAATGTTGGAGTTTTGGCGAGTGTGCTGCAGATGATGCGCTTGCCAGATGGCACAGTTAAAGCCCTGGTTGAAGGTGTAAGCCGCGCCCAAATCACCGAATATACCGTTGAATCTGGCTTTTACATGGTAGATTGTGAAAGGCTGGATGAAATGAAAGAAGATATTGACAACAATAAACTTCAGGCACTGATTAGAGAAGTCAGAACAGAATTCACAAAATATGCAGAGAATAACAACAAAATATTGCCAGGAGCCGTAGAAGCAGCAAGCGAAGATGAATCTCCAGAGAGGTTTGGTTACCATGTGGCTGCCAATTTGTACATTAATACCACTGCCAAACAAAAACTTCTGGCGCAAAAAAGCCTGAGTGCCTTTTTCGACTTGTTATTGCTCAATCTGATAAATGAAATTGAGATCAAAATAGCTGAGAGAAACGTTAGAAGCAGAGTGAAGCAGCAGATGGAGAAAAGCCAGCGAGAATATTATCTCAATGAAAAAATGAAGGCAATTCAAAAAGAGCTATCCAGCCGGGGCGAAGATGAGCTTGATGAGTTTAGCGAGTTGGAACACAGAATAGAAAAATCTGGCATGTCGCAAGAGGCACGCGAAAAAATGCAAAAGGAGCTTGGAAAGCTGAAAATGATGTCGCCGACATCTTCGGAAGCTAATGTGGTTCGAACCTATATCGAAACCGTATTGGACGTGCCGTGGAAGAAACGCTCACGACTCCGAGCTGATATAAAGGAGGCCGAGGACATTCTTAATGCGGATCACTACGGCCTTAAGGAAGTGAAAGAAAGAATAATCGAATATCTGGCTGTGCAGCAACGAGTAAAGCACATGAAAAGCCCGATTTTATGCCTGGTCGGTCCGCCCGGGGTAGGAAAAACCTCACTGGGACAATCTATTGCCAGAGCCACCAGACGCAAGTTTGTACGCATGTCATTGGGTGGAGTAAGAGATGAGGCGGAAATTCGCGGCCATCGCAGAACCTATATCGGAGCAATGCCAGGGCGAATAATTCAGAAAATGACTAAAGCCAAGGTTAAAAACCCTCTGTTTCTATTGGATGAAATTGACAAAATGTCTATGGATTTTCGTGGTGATCCGGCCTCGGCATTACTGGAAGTCCTGGATCCTGAGCAAAATAACAGTTTTAACGATCATTATCTGGAACTTGATTATGACTTGTCAGATGTAATGTTTGTGGCAACTTCCAACAGCATGAACATGCCTGGACCATTAATTGACCGGATGGAAATTATTCGTATCCCAGGCTATACCGAGGATGAAAAACTTCATATAGCATTGGAGCATTTAATTCCGCAGCAGCTGGAAAAACACGGCCTTAAGCCGCAGGAGATAGATTTAAAATCCGACACTATCCTGGAGATAATTCGTCACCATACCAAAGAGGCTGGGGTGCGTGGCTTGGACAAGGATATAGCCAAGATCATGCGCAAGATTGTAAAGGATTTGGGAACCGATAAACGCAAAAAGAAAATCAAGGTAAGTGCTGATAACCTTGACAAGTATCTTGGAGTCAAGAAATTCCGTTACGGGATAGCGGACAAAAATAATCAAATCGGCCAGGTTACGGGTCTGGCCTGGACTCCGGTTGGTGGTGATTTGTTGACTATTGAAGCTGCGGTAATGCCGGGCAAGGGCAAGTTTTCAGTTACCGGTCAGTTAGGCGAGGTAATGAAAGAATCAATTCAAGCGGCGATGAGTGTGGTAAGAAGCCGGGCCAAGTCGCTCGGGATACCGGCTAGTTTTTATGAGCGAAAGGATATTCACATTCATGTGCCGGAAGGCGCTATTCCCAAAGACGGCCCCAGCGCCGGAATTGGCATGTGTACGGCTTTAGTATCAGTATTGACTGCGATAGAAGTCAGAGCTGATGTAGCCATGACCGGTGAGATAACTCTCCGTGGCGAGGTTCTGCCTATCGGCGGACTTAAAGAAAAATTGTTGGCAGCACACCGTGGCCGTGTAAAAACAGTGATAATTCCCAAAGACAATGAAAAAGACTTAAAGGAAATACCGGATGAGGTACTAAAATATCTGGAAATAATTGCCGTGCGTTGGGTCGATGAGGTTCTTAAAGTTGCCTTGACCGACTACCCGGAACCACTAGCTTTGGACAAGAATAAGGTCAGGTTCAAAAGAATTGCCAAACCACGCAGAAACAGGATACAGGCGCATTAGCGCAAGGATTTTAGTAAGCTGTTTGCAACATGCCAAGTAGAACCATATTATCTACCAAATTTATTTTAGTCTTTAAATTTCTGGTGTAGAGTTTTGCATTACCCCCGGTGATAAAAATGTTCTCATGGCTTGATATATCAGGATTTGTGGTTTTGAAATATTCAAGCAGATTTTCAATCAGACCAGATTCAAAAAACCTTATTCCACAGCCAAGTGCGCTTTGAGTATCAAGTCCAAGCGTGGTAGATTTGCAGGTTTTGGCCTTGATCCCAAGCAAATTTTCTAAAGATTTTTTGCTTAAGCTGGAGCCAGGTAGAATCAAGCCACCAAGATGTTGGCCATTTGCATCTATTTGGTCATAAGTGATACAAGTGCCACAGCTAATAACACAGCATGCGTTATTTACTCCGCTCCAAGCGTACAGCATATTTAACCAACGGTCTATGCCTAGTTGTTGATGATTTTTATAACCATTTGTAAGACCCTTGCTGGCTCTTACGCTTTTTATAAATGTTATATCTGAGTGAAGGGGCAAAGAGCTTTCGAGATTTGGGGTTTTATTGGTATTTGCGATCATAATCTTACCACTTTGATTGCTGATTATATCTTCTACAATAGTTTTTACGTTTTGCCCGGCAATCGCATATGCAGTTACTTTTTCTAATCTGCGCGCAAAAACTTGCCCAACTTTTATCGCACTATTGCCAATATCAATAAGCAGCATTTTGTCTTCTTAAGCTTATATCAGCAGAATAAATTTCATGTATTTGATTGTTGTGTTTAAACAGTAAGGCGCCCTGATCATTTATTCCAAGTGCTACGCCGCAAAGGGTAGTATTGTTTTGCAGTAGAGTTACTGGTTTGTTTTTGCTCCAATCAAGTTCGTGCCAATCATCCAGCATGGGTCTTAAACTATCGCTATTGAAATTCTCCAGCGTTGGGATCAGCTCATTAAGTAACCGGCTTATAATCTCGTTTCTTGATTTTTTAACTCCAATTTCGGTAAGATTAACCCAGGGCATGTCCAGATTTTGCTCAGAGTTCATGGCAAAGTTTATTCCAATACCTGCTATGATTTCAGATTGATCATTATCAGGAGTAGGGTAGTTGTCTATTAGAATGCCACCCAGCTTTTTATTGTCAGCTATAAGATCATTAGGCCATTTTAACTTAACTTTATCTTGCATAATCAAGCTGTTTAAAACTTTGGCACATACAATGCCAATCACCAGACTTAAACCTATCAACACAGAATTCTTGTCTGGAAATAATTTGCTTAAAGAAAGATAAATATTACTTGCAGGAGGAGAAATCCACCTGTTTTTTTGCCGGCCTCTGCCTGCACTTTGTGCATCAGCTATACATAACTTAAAGCTGTCTGCAACGCCCATTCTTTTTAGCTCAAGATTGGTTGAGTCAACCGTATCCAGAACTTTAAATGCGCTTATTTTTTTTAATATGTCAGATTGTAGTTTTTTTTGAATCCTGGCTCCGGCTAGTGGTGTTATCACCTGGTGCCAGACTCCAGATTTACCAGATATTCGATAACCCGTAACATTTCTTCAGCACTTCCGGCTTTGCCTGGGCTGGTAAGGTATTTACCGTTGACAATAACAGCTGGTACTCCGGTTATACCGGAATTGACAAAAGTTTGCTTGGCACTTGCAAGTTTGCTGTCAACAAAAAATGAATTCCAGGTATCGTAAAATTTATCCTCGTTTACTCCATATCCGGTAAAAAACTTGGCAATTGCTTCCGGGTCATTGCCAAGGTTAGTTCTTTTGTCAGTATGAATGGCCTCAAACAAGGGAGTATGGATTTCATCAAGCAGACCAAGCGCAACCGCAGTATAAAAAACTCTGGCACCAGTAGCTGCCCAACCTCCGGGCGAAATTGCCGGAACTAATTTAAAATCAATATTGTCCGGCATATTCCAGTTGTTTAATTGTGACTCAAGTCTATAACAATGTGGACACATGTACCAAAAAATCTCAATCACCTCGATCTTGCCGGGTTCTGAGGTTGTCGCCATCTGTACCGGCAATCTGACATATTCGACTCCCTCAATATAGTCGGCTGACGAGCAGTTAGCAGAGCCTGCAATAATAAACAGGGCGATTAAAACTTTTTGAATTTTCAGACGCATATTAAATCAATGTAAGCCTTCTACGAATGAGGAAACAGCCTTGATATCCTCCTCCGACATTTTTTTTGCAATGTCCTGCATCATATCATGGTTAGGATCATTGTGCCTAAAACCAGTTTTAAAGTTTTTAAGCTGTTTTTCGGTATAAGCGGCAAACTGACCTGATATTTTTGGGTACTTGGCACTTGGAATACCGTTACCTCGTGGCCCATGACAGGCGATACAGGCGGATATACCTTTTGCCGGATCACCACCTCTAAATAGCTTCTGTCCTAACTCAAGCAAGTCAGGATCAGTTGTGCCCAGAGTGCGCTTTTGTTTGGAATAATAAAGTGCTATATCATCAATGTCCGTAGCAGATAAACCCTTGGCAATTGGCTCCATGGTAGGGTCGATACGACTACCATCTATAAACTCCTTCAATTGTTTCCTGGTATAACCAACATTCTGTTCTGCTATTTTAGGAAACGTAGGCACGGTGCTATTACCGTCAATGCCATGACAGGGGATACAGGTCTTGGTCTTGATTTTGCCGACATCCAGACTGGCCGCACAGCTAAAAGAAGTATAGGCCGCTATAATTATGCCAAGGGCTATCGAAGATATTTTCATTGTTTACTCTCTTATTTTGAAGCGTTAATCATGTATTTCATGGCTGCAATCACATCAACATCACTTAGGTCTGATCTGCCGCCTTTGGCAATCATACCGGTGCCGGGCTTACCTTCCAGTGTGTATTTTTTAAGTATTTCCATACCTTTGGCAATTCTTGGAGCCCAGGCAGCTTTATCGCCAATTTTAGGAGCATTGGCTGCGCCAGTAGTATGGCAGGCAAAACAAGCCTGTTCATAGACTGCTTTACCATCAGCAGCGATCACAGTTTGCGTAATTCCCAAAGTCATTACACTAACCGCAAATATGTTTTTAATCATGGTTATATTCCCTCTTGCGAACAAAATAATATGCCAATATAAATGTGGCTGTAGTATATTGGAACGTAACTAATTTTCAAGTCTAAATGACACTTACAACCGACTACTATAAAAGAGCAAAGTTCCTTGTCAGCGCCTTGAAACTGACTGATTGTCCTGCTGATTCAGGTTTGGAGGTGGCATTTGCCGGGCGTTCCAATGTCGGCAAATCAAGTGCGCTTAATGTTTTGACCAATAACAAATCTATGGCGCGCACCAGTAAGACTCCTGGCAGAACCCAGATGATAAACTTTTTTGTTTTGGATGAAATGAGAAGAATAGTAGATTTACCAGGATATGGCTATGCTAAGGTGCCAGAGAACATGAAGCAAAACTGGCAGCGCCATTTAAGCGCATATTTAAAATATCGCGTGTCCCTGCAAGGTTTGATTGTGCTGATGGATATACGACGACCCTTGACAGAGCTTGACCAACATATGCTGGCCTGGAGCAAATATGGTCTGCAGGTTCATGCGCTTTTAACCAAGTCTGACAAGTTAAAACACGGAGCTGCCAAAAATATTTACTTGCAAACCAGATCTAGGCTTATGAATGATTACCCCGGGGTTTCCGTTTCTATGTTTTCTGCGGTTACAAAAATCGGAGTTGATGATTTGGTGGCAGTTTTAAATACCTGGCTAGGAAGATAAATTTTTCTCAAACGGGAATACTACTAGGTGTTCCATCTCCAGAGTAATACCAAGTTCCTCTCCGACAGAGTGATTGTGATGTGAGTGAACCATAGATAAAAGCCTGGTATTGTCAGCTAATTCCAAGGTGTAAAGATAACTGGCACCCTGAAAATTTTTCCTTATTATCCTGCCGGTTCGCGGGCTGCAATCATCATGTACTATATCATCCGGACGGATAAGAACCTTGACCTTGCATCCAGGCTTACAACCTGTAGGAACTTTACCCTCAAGCATCATTAACGAGGTCTTGACCTTGTTATCTTCTGTTACCGTTCCGTCAATTAATACGCCTTTACCAATAAAATCTGCAACGAATAAATTGGCAGGTTTGTGATACAGATTATAGCCTTTGTCATATTGTAAAAGTTTCCCGGATTGCATTACCCCAACTTTATCAGCCATGGAAAAAGCCTCATTTTGATCGTGAGTTACCAGTATGGCGGTTATTCCTTCCTGTTTTAGAATATTTCGTACTTCAAGCGCTAATTCTTCACGCAATTCTATATCCAGATTAGAAAAAGGCTCATCCATTAGCAACAATTTAGGCTTTGGTGCCAGAGCGCGAGCCAGGGCAATTCTTTGCTGCTGACCCCCGGATATTTCATGTGGGTAACGCAGATTAAACCCCGGCATATTAACCAGCTTCAGAAGTTCATTTACTCTAGCTTTTTGTTGTTTGGTTTTTAGCTTGCTAATGCCAAACCTTATATTGCTCTTGATATTAAGGTGTGGAAACAGGGAAAAATCTTGAAATACCATACCTACAGCGCGTTTTTCAGGCTTTACGGTTTTAATCTTAGTGCTTACGATTTGGTTTGCAAGCGTGATACTGCCTGAACTTATATCTTCAAAGCCGGCTATAGCCCGCAAAACCGAAGTTTTGCCACAGCCGCTTGGTCCTAAAAGGCAGGCTATTTCACCAGTTTTTAAATTAAAAGATACCTTATCGACTGCCCTGGTGGCGGCATATTTTACTGATATTGCATCTAACTTAAGCATTTTCTCCGGCGCGAGATTTATCAATTGATAGATTTAACAGGATGACTGGAATGACGCTAATTAAAACAATTGCCAATGCCGGAGGCCCGGCATCAGCCAGCCGTTCGTCAGAGGCCATTTCATAAGTTCGTACTGCCAAGGTGTTAAAATTAAAAGGTCTCAGAATTAAAGTTGCCGGCAGCTCTTTTAAAACATCGACAAACACCAGCAGCAAGGCGGTTAGTACCGTGCCGCGCATAAGAGGTAAATGAATTTGCTTTAATACAGCATAGGCTGGTAGGCCAAGAGAGCGACCGGAATCATCCATAGCAGGTTTTATTTTGTCAAGACCTGACTCAACTGATTGAATAGAAACTGATAAAAATCTTACGGTATAGGCGAAGATCAGCGCGACTAGGCTGCCGGATAGAATAAGACCACTGGATATGCCAAAATTTTCCCGCAGGTAACTGTCTAAGGTATTATCAAACCAGGAAAATGGCAACATTACTCCAACTGCAATAATCGTACCGGGGATGGCATAGCCTAAAGCTGAAATTCTAATGCTGCCATGTGTCAAACTGGAAGGGTGTAATCTTCTTGCATACACCAGAAAAATTGCTAATGACACCGCGATTAGCGCTGAGACTAGTGCCAGGCTTAACGTATTAAAAACTAAAGTTAAAAATTCGGGATCAAGAGCCTCTTCTGCGGAAAATAAAGTCCAATTTGTAAGTTGGATTGCCGGCGCCAAAAATCCGAATATCAAGGGTAAAGCACAAGCCAGGCTGGCAATAATTGATTTAAATCCGGCGAACTTAAATCTATTAATTTTGGAGTACTTGCTGCTGGTATGATGAAATTTTGCCTTTTGTCGTGACCAGCGCTCCAATAATATAAGACTAAAAACAAAAATCAGTAAAACTACTGACAGCTGGGCGGCAGTAGTGCTATCGCCTAAGCCGAACCAGGTGCGGAATATTCCGGTAGTAAAAGTGCTAACGCCAAAATATTGTACGGTGCCATAGTCAGCCAGGGTTTCCATTAGAGCAAGGGATAAACCTGTGATGATAGCAGGGCGGGCTAAAGGTATAGCAACTTTATAGAAACTTTGCAAAGCAGTGTTGCCCAAAGTACGACTTACCTCCAGTACGCAAATTGATTGTTCAATAAAAGCCGAGCGAGCCAGCAGATACACATATGGGTATAGAACCAGGGATAAAACACAAATTGCGCCACCGATAGAACGTATATCCGGGAACCAATAATCACCATAACCAAGACCGAATATTTGCCTAATTTGTGTTTGCACAGGCCCTGCAAAGTCCAGAATTCCGGTATAGGTGTAGGCAATAATATAAGCTGGTAATGCCAGAGGCAATAATAGTGCCCAGGTGAAAAATTTCCTGCCTGTAAATTCACACATGCTGGTAAGCCAGGCACAGGTTATGCCTATGCTTAGAGTGCCAATGCTTACCCCGATCACCAAAATAAGCGAGTTGCTCACATAATCAGGTAATACGGTGCCGACAATATGCTGCCAGTTGTCGTTAAATGGGAAAAAGATAAATCCGCTGACCCATAGCAATGGCAAAGTTATTAATAACGCGACAGTTACTAATGGCAGATCAATGGCAATGTTATAAAGTTTCTGATAGGTTTTGGCGAGCAAGACTATCTACTGCCAGCCCGCGCGATCCATTAGTTTTACCGCCGCGGCATTTAGCTTGCCAAGTTTGGATAAATTAAGCTCATCTGCCACAAACTTCCCCCAGGTTTGTAAAGTAGGGCTCCAGGCAATATCATCCCGCAGCGGATATTCGTGATTTGCTTTAGCGTACCATGCTTGTGATTTTGGGTTGACCAGAAACTCCATAAGTTTAACTGCGCTACTTACATTTTTAGCATGTTTAACCAGCCCCACGCCGCTTATGTTTATATGTGCGCCGCGGCCATTCTGATTAGGCCAAAACACCGAGACTTTCTTGGCAGCCGCTTTCTGCGCCGGATCCTTACCGTGTAACATTTTGCCAAGGTAATAAGTGTTGGCAATAGCAATATCACATAAACCGGCAGCAGCAGCCTTGATTTGGTCACGATCGCCACCTCTTGGCGCAATCGCAAGATTAGCAACAAACCTTTTAGCCCAGTCTTCGGTTTGTTCCGGGCCGTTGTGTGCAATCATGGACGCAACCAATGATTGATTATATATATTAGAAGATGAACGGATGCAAATTCTGCCGCGCCATTTTTTATCTGCCAGGTTTTCGTAGGTGCTTAATTCCTCAGGTTGCACCTTGTTCTTGACATAAAGTATAGGCCTTACGCGCTTTGATAATCCAAACCAGTAATTTTGCGGATCACGTAGATTGGCCGGAACCAGAGCAAGCAATATTCTTGAGGTCACCGGCTGTAACACTTTGGCAGATTTGGCTCGGTATAATCTGCCGGCATCAGTGGTTATGAAAAGATCAGCCGGGGTATTCAATCCTTCTGCTTCCAAACGTTTTAACAGAGCATCAGCTTTGCCTGTTACCAGATTGACTTTTATTCCGGTTTTTTCGGTAAATCTATCCAGTAGGGGCTTTATTAATTTTTCCTTTCTCGCGGAGTATAAATTAACTTCCTTCGCGTAAATCAGGGGTGTTGCGAATATTAACAATAGCAGGATGTATAAGGATTTGAACTTCATGTTTACGAGCCTTTGTGAAATATGCTCATATCTTAACGCATATAATAATTATTATCAAATGTATTTTAACTAAGCATTCATCCTTGAATCTGCGATATAAACTGCTTTAGCGAGGAGAGCATGTCAACTGCCAACAGTCTCCTTGCCTTCTCCGCCAAAGAGTGTAGCAAAATACCCCATAACCAATCCTATAACGGCTCCTTCGGCAGTGAACCAAAACGGCGAAGTCAATATGCCATCTTCGCCAAATGTACTTAACATCATGGCCTGCATGGTATCAAAAGCAAAAAAAGTTAGAACAAAATTCATCCATGCCCCCAACAAAGGTGCCCGAAACCACCATGGTAATGGCAGTTTTAGTATTGGATGGTAAGTAAAGACTCCAAAAACCCCAATTATTGCGCCAAGAGTGGTATACCACAATAAAATGCCCCATCGAATTAGCCAGCCCGCATCAGGTAAAAAGTATGGCAAAAAGATAAAACCAACAAGACCAAACAAAAAACCTATGACTTTGCCAGTTATTATGCGTGTTATCAATGATGGGTTTTTAAACATGCGCGTATTATAATGTATTATTTGTAAGTTTTAGCGCAAGTTTTGGCAAAGCTCAGTCCGTCTATAACTCCACCGCCGCCGTTCACAAACGCCAGCTTCCGGTTTTTAGAGTGTTTTGCATTTGCGCTTTAGGGCATTTACCAATTATAAAAACCAAAACCGCCCCTGCTTTAGGGGCAGTGTAGTTGGTTAGGAGGGACCTTCATCCGATGCTGCGACAGTTTTTGTTCGGATAATGGTGGTATTTACCTTGGCACCATAGACAACTTGTTTTTCGGTGTATATGTGATTTTTTATTGATAGACTTGTGTGAAGTATATTTGTATTGCGTACCGTTTCCATCAAATATGGTTGCATATTACTATATTTACTATGGCCCATTGTGAATTGTCGTTTTGTTCCCATACGTTCCGCCAATCTATTATTCGGCTTCCCCCCCCCCACGGTCAGTATATTTACCAGCTCTGGTTTTACATATTTCTTTTTCATACCTAATTTCTCCTTTGATTGGTTTTTTAATTGTAGCATTTTTTTTCGCAAACTCCAGTTTTATTTTCAGCAGTGACTTTGGCATTAAAAATGGCACGCCCGGAAGGAGTCGAACCTCCGACCACCTGGTTCGTAGCCAGGTACTCTATCCAGCTGAGCTACGGGCGCAAAGAGATGAAAATTATAGTTTGCATTTATTTGCTGTCAAGGTATTGTTAGCACTTAGCAGAATAAATATTTGAAGATGTCCAACTATTCCTTACTTTGGCATGATTATGAAACTTGGGGCGTAAACCCAAGACTTGACAGGCCGCTACAATTTGCTGCCATCAGAACTGACCATGACTTAAACATAATCGAAGAGCCTATCAAACTCCACGCCACACCGCCATCTGACATGCTGCCAGACCTAGAGGCATGCTTGGTGACAGGATTAAGCCCGCAAGATGTGTTGAAACTGGATCATTTGCCTGAGGTGGAATTTATCCGCAAGATAAATCAACATATGCTGGTTCCCGGAACTTGTTCGGTAGGGTATAACAATATAAGGTTTGATGATGAGGTAACCCGTTTTAGCCTATATCGTAATTTGTTTGAACCTTATGCCAGAGAGTGGAAAAATAGTAATTCCAGATGGGATATTCTTGATCCTTTGCGCCTTGCCAGGGCTCTGCGCCCTGATGGCATCAACTGGTCAGTTGATTCTGATAAAAAGCCGTCCATGCGGCTTACGGATCTTAGTGCCGCCAATAATATTAAGCATGGCGCGGCGCATGATGCGTTGTCTGATGTATATGCAACCATAGAGATGGCAAGGTTGTTAAAGAGCAAACAGGAAAAACTTTATAATTTTGCATTTGTCAATCGGGGTAAAAAATATGTTCTGGAGCAGCTTAATTTAGCAAATCCCAGGATGCTTTTACATATATCAGGCATGTATCCTGCAGAAAAGGGCAATATGGCGATAGCGTATCCGATAGCCAGACATCCTGTTAATAATAACGGTATTGTAGTTTATGATTTGTCGCATAATCCTGCGGTGTTGGCAAGTGATGATATTGAGCAATTACATAAACTGGTCTTTAGTAAATCCGGTGATTTGCCAAAAGGCCAAAACCGTCTGGCAATAAAAACCGTGCACGTAAATAAATGTCCGGTTATAGCACCTTTATCCACCTTGACTGATGAAGCAATTACAAGGTTTGGCGTAGATCTTAAACTATGCGAGGATAATCTTGAAGAACTGAGAAAAATCCCAGATCTGGAAACTAAAATCCAAAAAATTTTAAGTCTGGAGCAATTTCCTCCAGTTGATCCTGATCTTGCCTTGTATGATGGTTTTTTTAACAACGAGGATTTGGATTTGCTGGCTAAGATTCATGAGCAAGCGGGAAATATCATCCTGGATGAATATAAATTTGCTGACCCCAGATTACCGGAACTTGTTTTTAGATTCAAAGCCAGAAATTATCCTCACACATTAACAGCGAAAGAGCAAGAAAAATGGCGTGAATATATCAGACAAAAATTAGCCAATGTTACATATAAAGAGATAGATATTGCCAAGTTTGATGCCAGACAAAAAAAAATACTGGATGATCTTGTTGCCTGGGAGGATCATATAAAACAGCAGTAGGTGTTTTTTAGTTTTTCTTTGGCAAGTCGCTCCAGCCAAGTTTCTCTCTTAACACCTGATATATTTTATGTTGTGGTGGATGGATAAGTTCTATGTAATAATCCGGACAGGTTATCTCAATTATATCTTCGGGCAATCCTTCCATATTTATCTGTCCGTCACAGGTAACTTGCGCGGCTTGTGAGTTGTTGTCAATTACTACAATTTCTATCTTCTTATTTGCATTTACTACCAGAGGTCGATTGCTCAAGGTATGGGGGCAGATAGATACCAAAGTAATTGCCCTAAGCGAAGGTTCCATGATCGGTCCGCCACCAGATAGGGCATAGGCGGTGGAACCGGTTGGCGTGGAAACTATGATGCCATCAGCTCTTTGGGTATTTACAAACTCTCCGTTAATTATGGTTTCAAACTCTACCATTCTGGCCGAATCCCATTTATGCAAGACTACATCATTCATGGCGAGGCCTTGCCCTATAACTTTACCATTGCGAATAACCTTACCTTGCAGCATGAATCTAATCTCAGATTTATACTTGCCATGCAATATTAATTTTAGATTGTCTTGCATGGATTCTGGAGCAATATCAGTAAGAAACCCCAGGCGTCCAAGGTTTATTCCCAGCATAGGTTTTTTCCAGGGCGACATAAATCTAGCAGCATCCAAAAACGAACCATCGCCACCAACCACTATAACCAGATCACAATATTCTGCTAGATACAGTTTGTCAGCCACCGGAAAATTCTGCCCGGGATAATGTTCGGCTATTTGCTCATCAAATAAAACTTCCAGCTTTTCCTGCTCCAGAATTTTTTGCAAGGCAAGCAGTGTTGCTTCTATATCCTGTTTGCCAAATTTGCCTATAACCCCAATTTTGTTGAATTTCATATTAACGATTATACAGTTAGCGAATAAGCGCTAATTTAAAAATAGTCCGGAGTTTATATTTTGATTTGAGCTTTATCTTCCAGTTGACTCTACGTAATTTATCCTTAAAAGTTTTTGGGGAAAACTCCAGGCCGTGAGGGTTGTTTTTTATAACTTGCCATATTTCCTGACGCATGTTTTGAATTGAGCTTGTTGATGTGTCAAGAACCTCAGGTATATTAGTGTAAAAAAAATCTCGGCTTAGAATAGCAGCTAAATATAGAGCAGGTAAAGTGCCATTAGTTTTGGCATTGGCCACAACTAGATCCCAATTGATTTTAGGGTTTTGCAGCAGATAATGAATATCCAACAGCCAAAACAGCCGATACCAAAAATGTACAGCTCCGTGATAGCACAAATAACTTATATGAGTTAGGTGATTTATAGTTGGTATCTTGATTTTATGTATATTTACGTACTCACGTTCTTGCCAGAGACTAGTAAAATTAGTTGGAACTTCTTCCCGTTTGCTCCACAAATTCCAGTGTAATTCCAACATAACTCCAGAGCCCTGATGTGTAAAGTCAATGCTGCCGGTGCTGCGCGTATATGATTTTTGCAGCTGTTTGAACTTTGCCTTGTCAAGGATGCTGATTATTTTTTTCACATCAGGCCAAGCAACTAAAATATCTATATCTTTGGCCGGACGTTGATATTTAATATCAGGATACAAAGACCCGGTTATCATACCTTTTACAAATAAAACTTTAAGCTCATGTTTGTCAAATTCACCTGTCAGGTCTATCAGAATTTTGGTTTGCTTAAGATTTTCCATGCCGGTTCTTCGAACCTGATTTTTAATAAATTTTGTGATTGATGCTGGCACCTCAGGTATTAAGGCTTTTAGACTTTTGTTTACCGGATCTGCGACTTTATGTTTTTGTACCAGTTCAGCAAAAAATTTCCAGTTAAAATTCTCGGACAAATTAAAATTTTTTGAAGATGAGTTTTGCAAACACATCAAGATGAGTTGTAATTCTTTTGGAAGTTTTACCAAGTTTCGTGCAGATATTAAAAAGTAAACATTGTACCAGCTATACTAGTAAAATATCGAGATGAATATATTGCTTAGCAACGACGACGGAGTTTTGGCTCCCGGACTTGAGGTTCTTTACACTGAGTTACAAAAAACAGGAAAAGTAATGGTGGTGGCGCCAGATCGTAATCGTAGTGGCGCCAGTAATTCTCTTACTCTGGATAATCCGATCAGAATGCGAGTGATGGATAATGGTTTTTATGCGGTGGACGGCACTCCCACCGATTGTGTGCATCTTGCTATAACCGGTCTAGTGAACACTGAACCTGATATGGTGATTTCCGGCATCAATGCCGGCGGTAATCTGGGTGACGATGTTATTTATTCAGGTACAGTGGCCGCAGCTATGGAAGGCAGATTTTTAGGTTTACCCTCAATCGCGGTGTCCCTGGTGGGAGATGAGCTAAAACATTATCAATCGGCTGCCAAAGCTGTAGCAAAGTTGCTGGCAAACCAGGATTTCCTCAAGCTAAATACTGACAGTATATTTAATGTAAATGTGCCTGATTTACCATGGGATAAAATAAAGGGTTTTAAAATTGCCAGGCTTGGTAGTCGCCATAAATCAGAACCTGTGGTTAAAGGCTCAGACCCAAGAGGTCGGCCTATTTACTGGGTTGGGCCTGCAGGCAAGGAACAGGATGCCACAGCAGATACTGATTTTTTTGCTGTGAACGAAGGTTTTGTCTCTATAACTCCTTTACATGTAGATCTTACATGTTATAAAACATTTGCCGACTTACAAGGTTTTAGATTTTGAGCGAATTTGGTCATATATCGCCCAGGATAAGAGAAAACCTTATCCAGGGTTTAAAAAAACAGGGCATTACAAATCTGAATGTACTGGAGGCGATAAGAAATACTCCACGTCACAAATTTGTAGAAGAAGCATTGCGTCATCGAGCCTATGATAATGACGCTTTGCCAATTGGTAATAGTCAAACGATATCCCAACCGTATATAGTAGCTAGAATGACTGAAGCCTTATTGGCTGGTGATAAGCTGGAGAAAGTGTTGGAAGTTGGAACTGGCTCTGGTTACCAGGCTGCGGTACTGGCGCGTTTGGTCAAGGAAGTTTACAGTGTGGAGAGAATTTCGAAAATGCTGCCTGAGGTTAAATCAAGGCTTGCCGATATAGGAGCAAATAATATACAAGTTAAACATGGCGATGGCAATAAAGGTTGGCCAGAGCACGCACCATATGACGGAATTTTAGTTACCGCAGCTTCAGCTGGAGTGCCAACCAGGCTATATGATCAATTAAAAATAGATGGGCGTATTATTATCCCAATTAGCACTGAGAGCACAGTGCAGGATTTAATAGAAGTTACAAAAACCGCCTCTGAGCCTAAATATAAGCTACTGGAAAAGGTGCGGTTTGTACCAATGCGTTCAGGTCGGATTTAGAAAACCGCATAGACTTCTGCGCACCTTAGCTAGTATAATCAGGCGTTTGAATGATTGACTTTGACCAGAACAAGACGATTTATGGAAAAAATAAACGACAATGACCCACAGGAAACCCGAGAATGGCTTGATGCGCTAGAGTCAGTAATTGAATCACAGGGGATAGAGCGTGGGCATTTTCTCATCGAAAAGCTGGTTGATTATTCTAGACGCTCTGGTGCCAATTTGCCATATAGTGCTAATACTTCCTATGTAAACACCATACCAACACAACAGCAGGCGCGTATTCCAGGCAACCAGGAAATCGAACAGCGTTTACGTTCATATATTCGCTGGAATGCGATGGCAATGGTGGTAAAAGCTAATTTAAGACCGGGGGCGGTTGGCGGCCACATTGCCAGCTTTGCTTCGTCCGCGACTTTGTATGATGTGGGTTTTAACCATTTTTTTAAAGGTAAAGAACATGGTAATGGGGCGGATCTTGTATTCTTTCAAGGTCATTCATCTCCGGGAATTTATGCCAGAGCCTATCTTGAAGGCAGAATAAGTGAACAGCAACTGGTAAATTTTAGATTTGAAGTTGACGGCGATGGCTTGTCTTCTTATCCGCATCCGAAGTTAATGCCTGATTTTTGGCAATTCCCTACCGTGTCCATGGGGCTTGGGCCAATTCAGGCCATATATCAGGCAAGGTTTATGAAATACCTGCAGGATCGAGAAATAACAAATACCGAGGGGCGCAGAGTTTGGGCCTTTTTGGGTGATGGGGAGATGGACGAACCTGAGTCTTTGGGGGCCATCAGTCTTGCGGGTCGGGAAAAACTTGACAATCTGCTATTCGTTATTAACTGTAATTTGCAAAGACTTGACGGGCCGGTGCGCGGCAATGGCAAAATTATTCAGGAATTGGAAGCTCTGTTTCGCGGTGCTAACTGGAATGTAATCAAGATCATCTGGGGTTCACGTTGGGATAAACTATTGGCACGGGATAAAAATGGCATTTTGTTAAAGCGTATGGAGGAAGTGGTTGACGGCGAATACCAAAAATATAAATCCAAGGATGGAGCCTATGTGCGAGAACATTTCTTTGGTAAATATCCTGAACTTTTGGAACTGGTGGCTGATTTAACAGATGATGATATCTGGCATTTGAATCGAGGCGGGCATGATCCGCACAAAATATACGCTGCCTATAAACAGGCCTTGCAACATAAAGGCCAACCTACGGTGATATTGGCCAAAACTATTAAAGGTTATGGAATGGGTGAGGCTGGTGAAGGGCAAAATGCCACGCATTCACAAAAAAAATTAGGCATAGAACATATGCGAAGATTCAGAGACAGATTTGCGATTCCGGTAACTGATTCCGAACTTGAGGAAATTCCATTTATCACTTTCGCAGAGGATAGCGAGGAGCAGCGATATTTACTGGATCGAAGAGCAGAACTAGGTGGATTCTTGCCCAAGCGTGATGCAGATTCTGCTGCACTTACAACCCCGTCGCTGGATATTTTTGATGCGCTGTTACAGGCAAGCGGCGAGCGGCAAATGTCCACCACTATGGCCTTTGTGCGTATTCTGACCATTTTGGCGCGTGATGCCAACAGCGGCAAGAATATAGTACCAATAGTGCCGGATGAAGCCAGAACTTTTGGTATGGAAGGCCTGTTTCGTTCCTTGGGTATTTACTCATCCTCAGGGCAGTTATATGAACCGGAAGATTCAGATCAGGTTATGTGGTATCGGGAGGATACCAAGGGACAAATATTGCAAGAAGGCATAAATGAGGCAGGCGCAATGGCGGAGTGGCTGGCTGCGGCCACTGCATATTCCAACTATGGCATAAATATGATTCCGTTTTATATTTATTATTCCATGTTTGGCTTTCAAAGAACCGGAGATCTTGCCTGGGCGGCAGGGGATATGCAGGCTCGGGGTTTTTTGCTGGGTGGCACCGCCGGTAGAACCACGTTAAATGGTGAAGGTCTGCAACACCAAGATGGCCATAGTCATATATTGGCTACGAGTTTACCTACCTGTATAAGCTATGATCCGACTTATGCTTATGAATTGGCGGTAATCATTCAGGATGGTTTAAGGCGTATGTATAGCTTGCAGGAAAATGTGTTTTATTACATTACCCTGATGAATGAAAATTATCCTCAGCCACAAATGCCAGAAGGGGTCACAGATGGCATAATTAAGGGAATGTATAAACTTAAAACTGTAGGGAATCATGCAGTTAAGGTGCAACTACTTGGTAGTGGTGCAATACTGCGTGAGGTGGAAGCCGCTGCTGAGCTTTTGTCTGATGATTGGCAGATTAGTGCAGATATTTGGAGTGTTACCAGCTTTAATGAGCTTTGTCGCGAGGGAATGGAAGTTGATAGATACAATCGTTTTAATCCGCGCAAAGAAAAGAAAAAGTCTTATGTAGAACAATGTCTTGATAAAGATATATCAACCATAGCATCAACTGATTATATGCAGTTATATGCCGAGCAGATTAGGCCTTGGGTGCGAGATTATCATGTGCTTGGCACTGATGGTTTTGGTCGTAGTGATACCCGGGATAAATTACGTGACTTTTTTGGGGTAGACCGTTATCACGTGGTAGTCGCTGCACTCTATGCCCTTGCCAGGAAAAATATGTTGGAAGAGTCAAAAGTTATTGATGCTATGCAAAAGTATGATATCGATCCTGAAAAATCTGATCCTTACAGGAGTTAACAATGACTATAGAAATTAAGGTTCCTGATATAGGAGATTTTACCGAGGTAGAGGTTATAGAGGTTCTGATAAAAGAAGGAGACAGCATAAGCAAGGAGCAAAGCCTTATTACTCTGGAATCAGACAAGGCAGCAATGGAAATTCCGGCAGATGAGGCTGGAGTTGTGCACAATGTTTTGCTAAAGGAGGGCGATAAAGTATCAGAAGGTGATGTCATTGCGATAATTGAATCTACAGAGTCCGATTCCAGTGAAGAAAATATTGAACCACCGCCAGTACGCGAAACGCCACCTCAAATTTCAAAGATGCGTGATCCTGTTGAGCATGTAGTGCCGTATGCTCCTGATGTCAAAACCGGGGCTAAAAATGCTCATGCTTCGCCATCGGTGCGCAAGTTTGCAAGAGAGCTTGGCGTCGATATAAATTCGGTAAACGGCAGTGGTCATAAAGGCAGGATTACTAAAGAGGATGTGCAGGTTTTTGTTAAAGGCAAACTAACAGGAGAGATAAGTAGCGCAGACGACGCTATGGGCATACCGGCAGTACCGAAGGTGGATTTTGGCAAATTTGGCAAAGTTGCCATAGAAGAATTAAGTCGGATCAAGAAAATATCAGGTAAACACTTGCATGCCTGTTGGTTGAATGTGCCGCATGTTACCCAATTTGCTGATGTTGATATAACTGAACTTGAAGAGTTTCGTAAGCAAAACAAGGCAGATGCCGCAAATCAGGGGGTAAATTTGACCCCATTGGTGTTTATTATGAAAGCGGTGGTTGCCAGCCTAAAATTATATCCGATAGTAAATGCTTCACTGGCTGATGATTCCGCAAGTCTCGTACTTAAGGATTATTACAACATAGGAGTTGCGGTCGATACTCCAAGCGGGTTGGTAGTGCCGGTTATTCGTGATGTGGACAAAAAGGGATTTATTGAACTTGCAGGAGAGTTGGGAGAGATCAGCCAGCGTGCCCGTGACGGCGCACTTACTGCCAACGAATTACAGGGTGGAACTTTTTCTATCTCCAGTCTTGGTGGGATTGGAGGTTCTTTTTTTACGCCGATAGTCAATGCCCCGCAAGTTGCTATTTTAGGTGTGGGCCGGCATAAAATGGAACCGGTGTGGAATGGTAAGGAATTTATCCCAAGACTTATGCTGCCATTGTCCCTATCATATGACCATCGGGTGGTTGATGGAGCCGATGGCGCTAGGTTTATTACCCATTTAGGGCAAATGTTGTCTGATATCAGAATGGTGCTGTTATGAGCATTGTAGAGATTAAAGTTCCTGATATCGGTGATTTCCAGGATGTAGAAATTATTGAAATTCTTGTTGCAAATGGTGATGCAGTTAAAAAAGATCAGGCACTTATTACTTTGGAGTCAGACAAGGCTGCGATGGAAATCCCCTCGTCACATGCCGGGGTTGTAAAAGAGGTTAAAGTAGCAATGGGTGAAAAGGTATCAAAGGGTAGTCTTATATTGACCATGGAATCGGCCACAGAGCTGGCAAACAAGGAAACCGTGAGTGAAAGTGTGGCAGCAAAGAGCAATGCCGATCTACAAACTGAGGTTTTGGTTTTAGGTTCAGGCCCCGGTGGTTACACTGCGGCTTTTCGCGCTGCAGATCTGGGTAAAAAAGTAGTCATGGTTGAACGCTATGAAAGAATTGGCGGAGTATGCCTTAATGTTGGCTGTATTCCTTCCAAAGCACTTTTACACATAGCAGGAGTCATAAATGAAGCCACCACTACAGCAGAGCATGGAGTGCGGTTTGCGGATCCGGATATTGATATATTTCGAATTCGCGAGTGGAAAAATTCGGTAGTTAGCAGATTAACTCAAGGCTTAAAAGGCCTGGCACGGCAGCGCAAGGTTACGATTGTGCAAGGTGAAGGGGCGTTTGTAGATAAAAATACCATGCAGGTTGCCACAAAAGAGGGAACAAAAACAATAGGTTTTGATAATTGCATCATTGCTGCAGGCTCCAAAGTTGCCAAAATCCCGGGAATAGATCTGGATGATCCCCGAATAATGGACTCTACCGCAGCACTTGAGTTGGAGGAAGTGCCGGATAGAATGCTGGTTATCGGTGGCGGTATTATCGGCCTTGAAATGGCTACGGTTTATGACGCGTTGGGTGCGGAAATTACTATTGTTGAGCATGGCGATTTTTTGATTCCCGGTGCGGATAAGGATCTTATCAGACCTTTGCATAATCGATTAAAGAAAAAATATGCAAATATACATCTGAACACAAAGGTAAATAAAATCAAGAAATTATCAGAAGGAATTAAAGTATTTTTTGAAGGTGAAAAAGCACCGGAATCAGATGTTTTTGACCGAATTTTAGTCGCAATAGGTAGAACTCCTAACGGCAAATTAATCGGTGCGGAACATGCCGAAGTTCAGGTAGATGAGAATGGCTTTATTCCGGTTGATACACAAATGCGCACTAATCAGCCGCATATATTTGCTATTGGCGATATTGTCGGCCAACATATGTTAGCGCATAAGGCTACGCATGAGGCTAAAGTGGCAGCTGAAGTTATCGCAAGGCATAAAACGCATTTTGACCCTGAAACTATTCCCTCGGTTGCCTATACTGACCCTGAAATAGCCTGGGCCGGAGTTACTGAAACCGAGGCAGAAAGTAAGAGCATTTCTTATAAAAAAGGGGTTTTCCCCTGGGCGGCCAGCGGCAGGAGCCTAAGTCTTGGCAGGTCAGAGGGTATGACCAAGGCCTTGTTTGATAAAGAGTCAGGCAGGGTTATTGGAGTTGGTATAGTAGGGCCTAATGCCGGAGAGCTCATAGCAGAGGCAGTTTTAGCAATTGAGATGGGAGCTGATATGCAAGATATTGCACTTAGTATTCATCCGCATCCTACATTATCCGAGACCATAGGGTTTGCCGCAGAGGCTGCAGAAGGGACGATTACGGATTTATTGCCCACAAAAAAGTAGAATGTTTATTTTGGGTAAAATTTACATTCAGGTTTATGATATTTGCTGCAATATTCGGCCATTTCAAGATCACAGTAAACACAAAGCTCATAACTTGTAGGTAATATTATATTAAGCCCTTTTATGCTTATCCCTCGTTGTTTCAGTGTTTTTAGTCCGCGGGATAGGGTTTCCCCGCTCATGCCAAGATAATTTGCAACAATATTTTTTTTGTATGGCAGTTTTATCGTGTTGTCAACAAAATTGTTTTCTACATGCAGCTTTAACAGAAACCGGCCTATTTTTTCATCCGCGCTTTTTAGTTGATAGTTTTGTACCTGGCGAATAAGGTGTAGCGAGCTGTTTGACATATTGGAAATAAAATTAAAGGCCAGTCTGCAGGTTTTGGTCAGGTCCCGTTCTAACATTTCTATTGGGACTGCTAAAATAGCTACATCTTCTACTGCCTGCCCGTTTACCGTAAATACTGAACTTAAGAAAATTATGGATTCCATTATGCTGTCACCTGAACTTAGCATTTGCAGAATCATTTCGTCGCCTTCTTCGGTTGACTTGAATACCTTGACCCATCCTTTTAGCACTATGTATAGAAAAATTGCTTTTTCTCCCTCGCGAAAAATAAACGATTTTTTCTCAAATTCGATAATTTTGCTTTGACTTATTATTTTGCTGACAGTACTCTCCGCAATTCCTGAAAATAACTGTAAAGAAGCTATAATTTTGTGATACTTAGTTTTTTTTGGCAGAGGCTTGTCACTGCTCTTGCTGGCAAGATTTTCAATTAACTCAAGTTCAATAGCGTGCATTAAGTTTATTTTTTCACTTATAAGCTCGAACCACTCAGTGGGACTAAAACTTTTAAATAATTTTTTTTGCAGACCGGTTCGCTTAAGCTCCTCATGAATATTTTCCAAACGCAGGGAGATATTAGCTTTTAGAAGGTTTTTAACCAGTTGCCGCTGTGTTGTATTAGCAAGTGTAAAAAAGGTTTTTTGATAACTGTTTTGTTCAGAGAGCAAGAACAAAAACCGCTCGACAAATTCCTCATTTTGAAAAGATTCGGCAATAAAGCCGCGACTACCAATACCTCTTTCTAGCCCAGTCCGTTCTTTCCACTGGATAAAACTGTTAAATGCGCTTATTGTTTCATGATCAAATTCCGGGGAGAAATATGCGATTTCCACCATAACCTGTAACAGCGGATAAATAAGGTGATGAGTATAAAAATTAAATATCCGCGCAAGGTTTATATTATCTGTAGATGTCAGGTATCGAACATCCTCAAGATCTGAGAATCTGGCCAAATAATGGGATATCTTGGCTGAATAGTTTTTCTGGATGATTTGATTTTTTTTAAGCTGCTTGATAGCGCTGTCGGTGTTTTTTCTTTGTTGGATAATTCTGTTGCCAAAGTAGTCGCCTTTGCTACCGACAAATAGCCCGGAAATACCTCTTTCAAGTTGAAGTTCATGGGTGAGTTTTGCCAAGTGTACTAAAACTTTTTTATCACTCATGGAAATTTGCGGTTTTTGACCTACGTCATTTTTTTGAAAATTTATGAATGATAGCATAAACAGGGTATATCAAAATTATTTAGTTAAACCAGGGAAGATATAATGACCAATACAGGCAAGCAATACTCAGTTCTAACTATGAACACCATGGCCTTTACCGTAAATTTTGCGGTATGGACTATGTTTTCGATTATTGTACTGCATATCCAAAAAGACTTGGGGCTTTCCAATACTGAAAAAGGTATTTTGGTAGCAACTCCGGTTTTAACCGGTTCTCTGGTTCGTTTGCCACTGGGCATTTTAACTGATCGCTTTGGCGGCAGAATAGTTTATTTTATTCAGATGCTGGTAGTGGCGGTATCAACTTATGGCTTGTACTTTGCTTCCGAATATTGGCACTATTTGGTAGTAGGGTTGTTTACCGGGTTGGCCGGCGGATCTTTTGCCATTGGTATTGCTTATACTTCAGCCTGGTTTGAAAAGGAAAAGCAGGGTACTGCCATGGGTATTTTCGGCGCTGGCAATGCTGGAGCGGCGATAACTAATTTGGTAGGGCCGACAATTATCGCAGCCTGGGGCAGTTGGCACGGTATTCCGGTTGTTTATTCAATTGCGATGCTTATTATGGCGATTGTTTTTTGGTTTTTAACCTTTGATGATCCCAAACATAAGGCCAGGGAAAAAAATCATCAGCCACTTACTCTGGCCCAGCAGTTGGCGCCACTTGTGGAAATCAGGGTTTGGCGTTTTGGCCTGGCTTATTATTTTGTATTTGGCGGTTTCGTGGCGCTGGCTCTATGGTTACCTAATTACTATAAAGGGGAGTTTAATCTTACCGCAGCCCAAGCAGGATATATTGCGATGATTTTTGTTTTACCATCAGGGGTTATACGGGCTTTGGGCGGTTGGATGTCTGATCGTTGGGGCGGCAGCACCACCACTTGGTGGGTTTTTTGGTTTTCCATTGCCTCTTTATTTTTATTATCTTACCCCGACAGCACCGTAACTATACATGGAATCAATGGAGATGATATTAAACTAGAGCTTGGCAATGGTCTTGTTTGGTTCACAGTTCTTGCGTTTGTGGTCGGAATTGCCCAGGGTATCGGCAAAGCTAGTGTTTATAAGAGTCTTGCTGATTATTATCCAGATAACATGGGTTCAGTCGGCGGTTTGGTAGGAGTTATCGGCGGTTTGGGCGGATTTTCCCTGCCAATAATGTTTGGTATTGCAGCGGATATTACAAATTTACGCACCAGTTGTTTTATGTTGATGTTTGTGGTTTTAGCCGGGGTAATGATTTGGACCTGGGTCTCGGAAAAGCAGGAAAAAGATGCTATTTTGTCCAGGCACGAAGATGCTTTGGACGAACTAAAGGATCATGGACTGGTAAGCAAAAAGTCTCGTTGGTTATCCGGTTGGTTGCCTGATAGCCCAGGATTTTGGGAGTATAAAGCGCATCGAATTATCGCTTATCGCAATCTCATTATTTCCATGCCGGCCTTGTTGTTATCTTTTGCGGTCTGGGTGGTCTGGAGTATTGTGGTGATTCAATTGCCGACTATTGGTTTTAAATTCAGCACAGGCCAATTATTCTGGCTGGCAGCCTTGCCTGGTTTATCTGGTGCACTGTTGCGCTTGCTTTATTCTTTTATTGTGCCAATCTTCGGTGGACGCAACTGGGAGATTTTCTCTACCCTGTCTTTATTATTTCCTACTTTATGGATCGGAATAGCGGTACAGGATCTGGAAACCAGCTATGTGGTATTTGTGGTCATCGCTTTGTTATGTGGTCTGGGAGGAGGTAATTTCTCCTCCAGTATGGCTCATATAAGCCACATGTTTCCAACTAGCAAGCAAGGCAGCATGTTGGGGCTCAACGCAGGCTTTGGAAACCTTGGAGTTGCGGTGTCCCAGGCAGTGGTGCCGGTGATTATTTATGGTGGAGCTCTGGCATTTTTGGGAGGTGGTTCTCAAACCCAAATCATAGATGGACAATCTCAGAAAATTTGGCTGCAAAATGCTGGTTTTATTTGGGTGCCGTTTATTTTAATAAGTACAATTTTTATCTGGTTTGGCATGAATAATATCAAAGATATTAAAGCCTCGTTTACCTCACAATTTATTACGTTTAAGGAAAAACATGCCTGGATTATGAGTTTATTATATACAGGTACTTTTGGATCATTTATTGGCCTTGCAATAGCATTCCCAATGCTGTTAACCAGTTTGTTTAAGTTTGACAACGCTTTGTCTTATGCCTTTTATGGACCATTAATTGGAGCTTTGTCCAGGCCTTTAGGTGGCTGGCTGGCCGAGCGCATTGGTGGTTCTAAATTAACTTTTTATAATTTCATTGTAATGGCGCTGGCAATGACTTTAGTGTTCTTTAGTTTGCCCGGGGTTAATAGCGCAAGTGGAAGTTTACCATTGTTTTATGGTGGGTTTATGGTGTTGTTCTTTTGTGCCGGTATAGGTAACGGCTCAACTTTCAAAATGGTACCGTCTATTTTTATGCGTCTGTACCAGGGCAGTGAACATACTACGACCCGTAAGCTGGTTACGGCTTCAACCTTGGGTTTTAGTTCATCTATTGCAGCATTTGGCGGTTTTTTAATTCCGGCAATGCTGGCAATATTTTTAAATGTGCTGGGTAACGTCAAACCGGCATTTGTGATTTTCATTTTATTTTATTTGGTATGTGTGATTGTTACCATGGTTTTTTACCAGGGTAAAAACGCAAAAATACATAGCGACAGGCGTTAGTAATTAATTTTAGGAGAAAGTAATGGCAGATATTAAAGAGTGGAATCCAGAAGATCAAGATTTCTGGGAATCCAAAGGTAAGAAGATTGCCAATCGTAATTTGTGGATTTCAATCCCTAGCTTGCTTTGTGGTTTTGCGGTCTGGTTATACTGGGGTATTATTACGGTGCAGATGATTAATTTGGGATTTCCATTTGCAAAGTCTGAATTATTCACTCTTGCAGCTATTGCAGGTCTTACTGGGGCAACTTTGAGAATTCCCAGCAGCTTTTTTATTCGTATTGCTGGCGGAAGAAATACCATATTTTTTACTACCTCGTTATTGATGATTCCGGCGATTGGTGCTGGTATCGCTTTGCAGGATAAAAATACTCCACTATGGATTTTCCAGATTTTAGCGTTCTTGTCTGGTTTTGGTGGTGGTAACTTTGCCTCATCAATGTCAAATATTAGTTTCTTTTTCCCAAAAAAAATGCAGGGTTTGGCTCTAGGTTTAAACGCGGGACTCGGTAATGCCGGAGTTACAACCATGCAGATAGTAATTCCGTTGGTTATGACTTTCGGCATATTTGGTGGTGCGCCAATGATTTTGGAAAATACTTCCGGAACTTTGGTTGGGAAAATCTCGGCAGGATCAGAAACCTTTATTCATAATGCTGGGTTTGTTTGGCTGGTGCTATTAATTCCACTTGCGATTGCTGGTTGGTTCGGGATGAACAACATACGTACAGAACATGTGTCTCCTGATATTGGCTCTCCAGTTGGAGCAATGGGCAAGATAAGCGGCATGTTGTTGGTTGGCTTTTTAACCGCGGCTGTAGGACTTTACATTATTTTGCCAGCACCAACCGGGCTTGGCGCTCCAGGCTGGGCCAAGTGGCCGGTAATTGCTGGAATTATATTTGCCACAGTAATGTTGCTGAAAATGATTCCTGGAGATATAGGCAACAGTCTTAAGCGCCAGTATCAGATTTTTGGCAATAAACACACCTGGGTTATGAGCATTATTTATACCATGACTTTTGGTAGTTTTATTGGCTATTCGGCTGGTTTTGCTCTTGCCATCAAGGTAGTTTTTGGCTTTCAGCATATTGTGGTAGACGGGGTTATGACACATAACACCGTCAATCCAAACGGACCGTCAGCTTTGATGTATGCCTGGATGGGACCGTTTATTGGCGCGCTTATTCGTCCGATTGGCGGCTGGATTTCCGATAAGATTGGCGGGGCCAAAGTAACCCAGATGGTATCAATTGTGATGATTGCGAGCGCTCTGGGTGTCGCGTACTTTTTGAAGCAGGCCTATGCATCAGCAACTCCTGAAGAGTATTTTGTACCGTTTTTTGTGTTATTCCTGGTTTTATTTGCCGCCACCGGAATTGGTAACGGTTCAACTTTCAGAACTATTGCCATAGTATTTGATAAAGAGCAAGCCGGGCCGGTATTGGGTTGGACTTCGGCGGTCGCGGCCTATGGTGCCTTTATTATTCCCAAAGTATTTGGTGAACAAATCAAGCTGGCAACTCCGGAATATGCACTTTACGGTTTTGCTATTTTCTATTTTGTGTGTCTGCTGCTTAACTGGTGGTACTACTTGGGACCTAAAGCCGAATATAAAAACCCTTAAACGAAGGAGTAAAGAATTATGAGTCGATTGTTTGATAATTTAATTTTTTTCAACAAGGTTAGCGAGGAATTTTCTGATGGTCACGGCATAGTAACTGAGGAAAATCGTCAGTGGGAGGATGTTTACCGCAATCGTTGGCGTCATGACAAAGTAGTGCGATCTACCCACGGGGTAAACTGCACCGGTGGGTGTTCGTGGAAGATATTTGTAAAAAACGGTCTGGTTGCTTATGAAATGCAACAGACCGATTATCCGCGTACTCGTCCTGATATGCCAAATCATGAACCACGCGGTTGTCAAAGAGGGGCATCGTTTTCATGGTATTTGTATAGTCCACACCGGATAAAATATCCGCTCATTCGTGGTCGGTTGCTGGATTTGTATCGCGCAGAACGTGAAAGTGGTAAAGACCCGGTTGAGGCTTGGGAAGCGATACAGGCTGACAGTGAGAAACGCAAAAAATATACCGCTGTACGTGGACTTGGAGGTTTTGTCCGAGGCGAGTGGGATGAAATGGTAGAAATAATTGCTGCAGCCAATATCTATACGATTAAAAAGTGGGGGCCGGATCGTATTTATGGTTTCTCTCCAATTCCGGCAATGTCAATGATTTCCTATGCGGCCGGTTCGCGATATTTATCACTTATTGGCGGAGCTTGCGGTTCTTTTTATGACTGGTATTGTGATCTGCCGGCTGCATCTCCCCAGGTCTGGGGCGAGCAAACTGACGTGCCGGAAGCCGCTGACTGGTATAACTCAAAATACATCATAATTACCGGCGCCAATTTGCCGATGACCCGTACTCCAGATGCGCATTTTGCGATTGAGGCTCGTTATAACGGCACCAAAATAGTTTCCATGGCGCCGGATTACGCCGAGTATGTGAAATTTGCCGATTTGTGGATGCCGCTTAAACAGGGTACTGATGCAGCTGCATTTATGGCGATGGCGCATGTGGCGCTTAAAGAATTTCATATTGACAGGCAAGACCCGTATTTTAGTGAATATGTGCGTAAATATACCGATATGCCGATGCAGGTAATGCTTGATAAAAATGATGATCGATATGTTTCTGGCAGATTTTTACGGGCTTCTGATTTTGCCGATAATATGGGCGAAGATAATAACCCTGAGTGGAAAACTATTGTCTATGATAACAAAAGCAACTCTTTCGTGGTGCCGAACGGTTCGGTAGGGTTTAGATGGGGTGAAGAAGGCAAGTGGAACCTGTTGGAAAAAAGTGGATCTGAACAAAACGAAACTGAAGCCGAGCTTAGCTGTATCAATTCTAAAGATGAGGTGGTTGAGGTTGATTTTCCGCATTTTAATCCTGATGAGGGTGATACTCTGACTCGTAGGATTCCGGTTAGAAAACTGAAACTTGCATCTGGCGAGGATGCTTTGGTGTGTTCGGTATTTGATCTGTTAGTCGCGCAATACGGTATTGATCGCGGCCTGGGAGATAATCTTGCGACATCATATGATGATGAGAACATTCCATATACTCCGGCCTGGGGAGAAAAGGTAACCGGGGTTAAGCGCGCGGACCTGGAACGTACCGGACGCGAATTTGCCCAGAATGCAGCCGATACCAAGGGCAAATCTATGGTAATTATGGGCGCTGCAATTAATCACTGGTATCACAATGATATGAGCTACCGCAGTATTATGAATCTGTTACATATCTGCGGCTGTGTCGGGCAGTCCGGTGGTGGCTGGGCGCATTATGTTGGGCAGGAAAAACTTCGTCCTCAAGCTGGCTGGGCGCCAATTGCGTTTGCCCTTGACTGGCATCGTCCGCCCCGGCATATGGCATCTACCACCTACTGGTATTTCCATACCGATCAATGGCGTTATGAAAAAGTAAAGGCCGATGATGTTTTAGGCTCTACCGCTAAGGCAAAATATCGGGGTCATCAGATTGCTGATTACAATGTAGTGTCGCAACGTTTGGGCTGGGGGCCGTCAGCGCCACATTTTAACAAGAATCCGCATGAGATTGTATCAGAAGCAGAAGCTGCCGGGGCCAATGATGAAGCCGGAATATCGGCTCATCTGGTTGAGCAGCTAAAAAGTGGGGAGACCGCTTTTGCTAGTGAAGATATTGATGCTGAGGAAAATCATCCGCGTAATCTCTTTGTCTGGCGTGCCAATCTATTAGGTTGTTCGGCCAAGGGACATGAATATTTCCTTAAGCATTTGGTAGGAGCGCAAAACGGTGTTATGCAGGAGGGTACGGAAGGCAAGAACTCCAAAGAAATCAAATGGCATGAAAAATCTCCGGTCGGTAAGCTTGATTTGATGGTGGATATTAACTTCAGGCTTAATTCCACCGGGGCTTATTCGGACATAATCTTGCCGACAGCTACCTGGTATGAAAAAGCAGATCTTAATACCACAGACATGCATCCTTTCGTGCATCCTTTGGGTAAAGCGGTAGACCCTGCCTTTGAGTCAAAATCCGATTGGCAGATTTTCCAGAAGATTGCAAAAAAATTCTCAGAGCTGGCGGAAGAGCATTTAGGCACCCGTAAGGATGTGGTCTCATTGCCGATTCAGCATGATACGCCGATGGCTTTGGCGCAACCTTTAGGAGAAGTAAAAGACTGGAAGCGCGGGGAGTGTGACCTTATCCCCGGCAAGACCGCGCCGTTATTCAAGGTAGTGGAACGGGATTATCCTAATACCTACAAGAAGTTTACCTCGGTTGGACCTTTGATGAATAAACTTGGTAACAACATTAAAGGCTTGGACTGGAATACTGAGCTTGAGATTGAACAGTTGTGTGAGCTCAATGGTATAATTACGGACGAAGGTGTTTCTAAAGGTCGCCCCTCATTGGTTGAGGATGAAGAAGTCTGCGATACCGTTTTGCATTTAGCCCCGGAAACCAATGGCGAAGTTGCGCATAAATCCTGGAGTGCTTTGAGCAAAAAAACTGGCATGGATCATAGTCATCTATATCAGGGCAGGCATGAAGAAAGAATTCGTTATCATGACATTATCGCCCAGCCGCGCAAGATTATTACCGCGCCCACCTGGTCAGGGATTGAGTCTGAGGAAGTAAGCTACAATGCAGGTTATACCAATATTCACGAACATATTCCGTTTAGAACTTTAACCGGTCGCGCCTCATTTTATCTGGATCATGAATGGATGCGTGATTTTGGTGAAGGTTTGTGCTGTTATCGTCCGCCACAGGACTTGGGTGCGCATAAAAATCTACCACCGGAGTTAAAAGCCAAATTAGAAGGCAAAAAGACTCTTACATTAAGCTGGATTACACCGCATTCCAAATGGGGGATTCATTCGTCCTATCAGGATAATTTGCGGATGTTGACTTTATTCCGGGGAGGGCCTTATTTCTGGGTCAATGAAGATGAGGCTAAAAGTATTGGCTTAAAAGACAATGACTGGGTGGAAGCGGTAAATGCCAATGGCGCGACGGTGGCAAGGGTAGTAGTCAGCCAAAGGGTGCCCGAAGGCATGGCGCTTATGTATCATGCACAGGAAAAGAATGTTAATGTACCTGGTTCCAATACCACCGGCAAACGTGGCGGGATTCTTAACAGTGTCACCAAGGTAGTGATGAAGCCGACAAATCTTGTTGGCGGTTATGCCCAGCTTTCATACGCGTTTAACTACTACGGTACGGTAGGAAGCCAGCGCGATGAGTTCGTAATTGTACATAAGATTGAAGATGCTGATGTTGATTGGCTGGAAGGCCCGTTAACTGCTGAAAAAGAAAAGCAGCTAAATCCTGTAGGCATCAATAATTAGGGAGTAGAAAACATGAAAATTCGCGCACAAATGGCAATGGTGCTTAATCTTGACAAGTGTATTGGCTGTCATACCTGTTCGGTTACCTGTAAAAACATCTGGACTAACCGCAAAGGAGTGGAATATGCCTGGTTTAACAATGTTGAATCCAAACCTGGTATCGGTTACCCTAAAAACTGGGAAGATCAGAAAAAGTGGCGAGGCGGCTGGGAAAGTAAATCCGGTGACTTAAAACTAAAAGCCGGTGGCAAGCTAAGCAAGCTTTTGAATATTTTCGCCAACCCGGATATGCCGGAGATTGACGATTATTACGAACCTTTTGATTATGACTATCCCAAACTGCAAAATAAGCCGTTATCCGAAGCGGCGCCGACCGCGCGACCTTTGTCGCAAATTTCCGGCGAAAGAATGGAAAAAATCCACTGGGGGCCGAACTGGGAAGATGACCTTGCTGGGGAGTTTGACAAGCGCTCCGAGGATGTGAACTTTAATGATGTGCAAAAAGAGATGTATAGGGCGTTTGAAAAGACGTTTCACATGTATCTGCCAAGGTTATGTAATCACTGTTTGAATCCGGCCTGTGTTGCAAGCTGCCCGTCAGGCGCTATTTACAAACGCGCCGAAGATGGGATTGTGCTGATTGATCAGGACAAATGCCGCGGTTGGCGGATGTGTGTGTCTGGCTGCCCGTACAAGAAAATTTATTATAACTGGGAGTCCGGCAAATCCGAAAAATGCATTATGTGTTACCCTCGGGTTGAATCCGGGATTCCAATGGCTTGCGCCGAGTCCTGTGTTGGCAGAATTCGTTATGTTGGCGTAATGCTGTATGATGCGGATAAAATTAAAAACACCGCTGCTGTTGATGGGGATGAAAATCTATATGAAGAGCAGCTTGATATATTTGTTGACCCTAACGATCCTGAGGTTATCAAAGAGGCAGAACAAGAGGGCATTCCTCAAGCCTGGATTGAGGCCGCGCAAAATTCGCCGGTTTATAAGATGGCAAAAGAGTGGAAAATTGCTTTTCCAATTCATCCTGAATATCGCACCTTGCCAATGATGTGGTATGTGCCGCCGTTATCGCCGGTGCAGACTCAGCTTGATCAGGGTAATTTGGAAACTGAAGCTGACGGGGTAATCCCCAAGTCTGAGATGTTGCGCTTTCCGGCAAAATTTTTGGCTAATCTTCTAACTGCCGGTGATGAAAAGCCAATTATCAACGCACTTAATCGCATGTTAGCGATGCGCAGCAATCAGCGTACCAAAGCGATAAAAGACAGCGCTAATCAGGCTGCGCTTGATGCGGTCGGTTTAAGCGAAGCTGAAGCCGCAGAGATGTATCGTTATCTGGGTATTGCCAATTATGAAGACCGGTTTGTCGTGCCAACCGGTCACGAAGAACTTGCACAGGAAGATCCGTATGCTTATCAAGGGCAGAATGGCTTTAACCCGGGTAATGTAAGTTCACAGGCCGCGGCTGGTAGCGGTGGTAGTTTTACTCTGTTCCCGACTCCGCGCAAAAAAACTTATACTCCGCAGGAAGTTCTCGAGCGTAAGAAAAAATAGGAGGATTTATGAACTTATACTTAATTTTATCCAGGCTTTTAGATTATCCAAGCCAGGAACTGTATGACAATCTTGGGCAAATTGAAGCTCTTATAACAGATATTGATGATGCTGAAAAAAGTACGATAATGTCTCTGGTGAACTGGATGGGAGGCCAGGATATTACAAGCTTGCAAGGCACTTATGTTAATACCTTTGATATGAAACCCGAGCATGATCTACATCTTACTCACCATCTATTTGGCGATGAAAATGGCAGGGGGCCGGCATTAATCGATCTTGCCGAGCATTACAAGGCTTCCGGTCTGCAACATATTGACAATGAAATTCCGGATTTTCTGCCGTTAATTTTAGAATATGTCTCAACTTTGGACAAGTTCCAGGCGCGAGTTTTTTTAGCTGATGCGGCAAAAGTATTGAAAGTAATTGCTGATAACCTTGCTAAAGCGCAAAGCCCGTATGCCGGGATCTTACGTTTAATAGAAAACCGCGGCTATTTGGCTGAGGCAGCTTGACTTAAGGAGATAACAACATGATACATGATTTTATTTTTGGCGCTTACCCTTATCTTGCGGGCAGCGTATTTTTATTAGGAAGCTGGTTGCGGTATGACCGTGAACAATATACCTGGAAAACTGATTCCAGTCAGCTTCTAAGCGGGAAAAACATGCGTCTTGCCAGCAATTTGTTTCATATCGGGATTATTGCAGTGTTTTTTGGGCATATGGTTGGCTTGTTGACGCCGCATAGCTGGTTTCTGGCAATGGGTATTTCTGATCTTACCCATCAATATGTTGCAATTTATTTAGGTCTTATTTTTGGTACTTTATGTTTGATCGGCTCGATCATGTTGTTTTTGCGTCGTTTGACCAACATCAGAATAAAAGCTACCAGCCGTAAACGGGACACCTTCATTATCGGTTGGTTGTTGGCAACGGTTACTATTGGGCTTCTAACGACTATCGTTTCTTTTAATCATGCCTCCCATGGTGATCCTTCGACCATGTTAAAACTTACCGAATGGGTGCAAAGTGTGGCTACTTTACAAGTTAATGCCGAGCTTATTCGCGATGTACACTCGCTATTCAAGCTCCACATATTCTTTGGTATGACAGTGTTTTTGCTGTTTCCGTTTACCCGTCTAGTGCATGTTTGGAGCGTGCCATTAAGTTACATAGGCCGCAAATATCAGATTGTCCGGGTTAAAAAAGTCGGTATGAATTAATTGAGACCTCTGCATAAGTCAATATAGGGAACGCGCTCAAAACAAAGAAAACATAAACCCGGCATTATTCAAGAGGGGCCTACGTCGGATGCGGATTGGGTGTTTGTTAACGTAAAATAGTTCGGTATAAAGCCATTGCTACTCGCTTTATTGAACACTGCTGATATGTGTCCCTTTGTGGTCCCTAAATGATGCCAATGATTTGTAATCCTTATTGTTGTGGCTAGATGATTCATTGCACCAGTAACTTTAGCTTTTGTACCCATCCTCTCCTTCGTTCCGTTTACCGGCTTCCCAGCTTCAACGGTGATAATGTTTATTAGTTCCGGCTTGACATATTTCTTCCTCATATTTTGTCTCCTGTGAAAATATGTGTTTACCAGTATAGATAGATATATATATATATATGCAAGCGGTTTTCATTTTTTTGTTAATTATCATATAACCTGTCCGCATTTATATTAGCTTGTTTCCGAGCTTGTTCCAATGCGACATTTCCTTTGAAAGTTAATTTTAATTGCTCCTGATGCTTTTAGCGAGAAACAATTTCAAATTTTTGTTGACTTAGTGTTGAGAATGATTATCATTTACAAATTATCTTTTAATTATATACTTAAGGAAGTAGTATGAAAAAAACAAAACTTGCACTGGCTGTTTCGGCTCTGGCATTGATCTTAACCCCGGTCCATGGCGCAACTACAATTTATGGTCAAATTAACCAGATTGTAAGTAAGGTTGATGGCAATAACTTTCGAGGCGCTGCCGCTACGGTAGATGCTGATGCCATCAGATTACATGATAACGGTGATACCATATTGGGGATCCAAGGCTTGGAGGAACTTGGCAATGGTTTGAATGGCATATATCAAATTGAGTTTGCAATTGGTCTTAATAGCTCGGAAAACGATGTTACATCATCTACTAGCGGCTCAACCAATGACCATCATTCTTTTGATGTTAATAACACCTTTGTTGGGATTGAAGGAGGCTTTGGTGCCTTTAAGATAGGGCGGATGGATACTCCGGCTTATGCGGCTTTGGATGAAGTTGCTACCTTGACGGTAGGCGGTGGACATCAGGCAGATGATACTATCGGCATTGGCTTTTTATCCTCGCAGACTACCAATAACATGCTTAATTACACTTCTCCTGCTCTAAATGGTTTTGCTTTTTCTTTGTCAACCGTAGCTGGTGAAGTTGCTGATACTGGTGCCGTAGGAGCTATTGCCGAGGGAGTATCAGCCTCTTTGACCTATAACGAAGGAGCATTTTACGGTGCTATTGCCTATAGCGGTTTTAGCCAGGAAGTATTAGGAGCGGCTGACGACACCACGATTTTTGGCTTAGGCCTTAAATATGCTCCAGGCCCCTGGGGAATTGGTTACATGTATGAAAAAACCGAGTCTGAGAACCACGCTGGTAACGGGCTGACAGTTTCTAATCTTGACAAGGCCGGCATCGTTGGTGCTGATGCTAATGAGTACGAATCACATTTGCTGATAGGCTCGTATGAGGTTGGCGGAAATAGGGTATCGATCAAGTACGGATTTGGTGAATTTAATGATGCCGTATCTACCGAGCGCAAAGTTTGGGGTATTGGTATAGAGCATAGCTTTAGCGAGCGTACTCAAGTCTTTGCCGCATATTCAGCCGCTGATGATGAGAACAATAATGTTAGTTATAATTCGTCAATATTTTCTATTGGGTTGAGTCATAGTTTTTAGAGAAATATTTTGAAATTATCCCCTCCCTTAGGGCGTATAATGCTAGAGCTTTTATATTAACTATTTTTGAGAAGACTGCAATGAAAAAGATTCTTGGCATTATTTTGGCTTTAACTATTTCTGGAATTGTTTTGGCAGAATCGCGTCCTGGACCTTATGCAGGTATTGGTTTGGGGTATTCTAAATTTGAGGATCTTGATATTCTGGAAATTTTAGGCGCAAGTGTAGATGATACTGACACTGGCTGGAAAATATATGGGGGTTACAATTTTTCTGAATCTCTGGGGGGAGAGATGTTCTATGCTGATCTTGGCAGTTTTTCAGCGTCTGCTGCTAAGCATATAACCGTTGATACAAAAACCTTTGGTGTTGCTGGCCTGTATAGAGAAGAGGTTGGTAGTCGTGTTGAATTATTTGGTAAAATTGGCATTCATAACTGGGAGGCTGATTTTAACGTCATATCAGATTCAGACGACATCGGCATGATGTTCGGTCTGGGTGCTAACATTAACATAACCGGAAACATATCCGGCAGGTTTGAGTATGAGAAATTTGATTTAGACGGCGATGATATAGATATGTTGTCAGTTGGCCTCCAATACAACTTTTAATTTGGGGGAAAATTTTAAGAGTTTTATGGATATGTACAACAATCCTGAACGCAAGCTCTGGTTGCGTTTTTGCGGCTATTGACCGATAAAAAATATGAACATCTTGACTCAAAAACCAGTATAATCCCGGCCCGTTAATTTGTTGATTAGATTATATGGTAGTTATTCGTTTAGCCCGGGGCGGGGCAAGAAAAAATCCTTTCTATAGGATAGTTGCAGCCGATAAGCGTTTTTCGCGTGATGGGCGTTTTCTGGAAAAATTAGGCTACTTTAACCCAATGGCAAAAGGCCAGGAAAAGCGGCTGGAGCTTAACAAGGACAGATTAGATTACTGGCTTGATAACGGAGCACAAATGAGCGATAGAGTTACAAGCCTGCTTAAGGAATTTTACCGGACAGCTGCCGCATAGATAATCTAACACAAACCGTGGTTGAGCTGGGCTACCTAAGTGGTGTGCACGGGGTCAAAGGCTGGTTCAAGGTTTTTTCTTATACTGACCCAAAAGAGAACATATTCAAGTGCTTTAACTGGTTAATTTTGCACCAGGGATCCTGGCTTGATTTTAAGCTTGAACAATCGAAGCTAACCGGAAAAGGACTTATCGCTAAATTATCTGGCATTAATGACAGAAACTGCGCTGAGAAGTATCTTAAAGCCAGAGTTGCAATAAACTCAAGTGAACTGCCAAAACTTAAAGAAGGCGAATATTACTGGCGCGATCTGGTTGGTCTTTATGTCACGAACAAAAGCAATCAGAGTCTGGGGGTTGTAAAATCCATAATGCAAACCGGGGCGAATGATGTTCTGATGATTGTCGATGAAGACAAACGAATTTTAATCCCTTATATCAGAGATATGTATATCCTCGACATCGATTTGCAAAACCAATTAATAACGGTTGATTGGGACTATGAATAAGTTCAGTGTTATAAGCATATTCCCACAAATGTTTACGGCTTTGACCGAATGCGGCGTGAGTTCCAGAGCAATCAAAAATCATTTGTGTGCGGTAGATTTTTTTAACCCGCGTGAGTTCACTGCCGATATACATAAAACTGTGGATGACAGACCTTATGGCGGCGGTCCCGGGATGGTTATGCTTTATAAGCCGTTAAAATCTGCGATTGATGCTGCCAGAAACAAGCACAAGTCTAAATCCTATGTCATATATTTGTCCGCGCAAGGCGAGCGCCTGACACAGGATAAAATAACCCAACTCTTACAATTAGAACATATTGTTTTGTTATGTGGGCGCTATGAGGGGATAGATCAGAGAATTATAGAGTCCCAGGTTGATGAGGAAATTTCAATAGGGGATTATGTGCTAAGCGGTGGAGAACTACCGGCAATGGTGTTGATGGATTGCATGATAAGGCAAATTCCAGGAGCTTTGGGTAATGCGCAATCAGCTGTGCAGGATTCTTTTGTAAGCGGAACTTTGGATACGCCGCACTTTACGAGGCCGGAGGAAATAGACGGTATGAAAGTACCGGAGGTTCTATTAAGCGGGGATCATGCAAAAATTGCCTTGTGGCGCAAGAAGCAGGCAGAAAAAATCACTGCTGTTAAAAGGCCTGATCTGCCAAATAAGTAACGTGTATAAACCCAAAAACCTATTGCACAGTTTTTCTGGAGGAGATGAGTGCAATTATCCGAACAAACAAAGCCGCACTTTCGGACAATGGCTCTTAGTTCAAAGGTGAGTTTGCCAAAATGCTTATCAAGCT
>Ga0056111_1000025_pt1 | contig 59109 bp, 63 predicted proteins | sample WorMetloBBELIZE2_FD_83874 | JGI IMG/M metagenome (GOLD analysis project Ga0056111, IMG submission 83874) | Marine gutless worms symbiont microbial communities from Max Planck institute for Marine Microbiology, Germany - Olavius longissimus B... ... | reverse complement strand
TGTCATGTAAGTTGCTCATATCATTAAGTATTTTCTGGAAAATACTATGATACTCTTTGAGCTTTCGTGAGCAACTTACTTTTGACATTTTTTTAATTATTTCCTAAATGCACCACGGGTTATATTTACGTCTAGTTCAATGTCCTCATTCAACCTGATACTACCATGCCGCTTAGCCATTACAATCAGATCTGCGCCACTTAAAGTTTTAACTAAGGCAATTTTTTCAAGGCTTTGTTTCTGTCGAAAATAATACAGCTTACCGGCATATCTTCTTACCTCTCCACCCCGCCAGCTTACATGCGCCCTGGCATCTTTTCTACCAAATCGGCAGTTGTCGGGCCGGTAATATTGGGTAAATAATTAATAGTGTAGTTAGTCGCCCATACATAAAATTAAAAAATTTCCTCTTATTTAAAACACCGTCGGACACTAGCTTTCGGTCGACTAGCCACACATTATCCACAGGATTCAAACATATTATATACAATATATAGTGGTTGACGTTGAATAAAACAGAATATATAGTAACAAGGGTAAATATTCAATAACCTTATTTAAACCAAAATTTGAGAAAAATATTTTATGGCAAGCACTATCCCGGCAATTGATACACCTTTAAATAAAGCTAGAAAAACACAAAAAATATCTGAAACCACACCGAAAAAACATGCAACCGATGAACTAAAAGTAATGCGTCGTAACGACAAGGTAACCTTATTTAATTCGGCAAAAATAAGTATAGCAATAACTAAAGCTTTTCTAGAGGTTGAAGGCGGAAATGCAGCAGCGTCATCCAGGATCCATGAAACAGTGGAAAAATTAACCGAGCAGGTGATAAAGGCCCTAACTAGAACCCCGGTCGTTAACAATACTTTACATATTGAAGATATTCAGGATCAGGTTGAATTGGTTTTAATGCGTGCTGGAGAACATAAAGTAGCCAGAGCTTATGTTCTATACCGCGAAGAGCGCAAACGCCGGCGAGAGGAGGAAAAATTAAAGCATCCGGAAGAAAAACACATAGTAAATATAACTGATGCCAGCGGCAGAAAAAAACCACTGGAAGTTGTAAAACTTAAAGAATTAATAACGGAGGCTTGTGGTGATCTTGCTGATGTTTCGGCCAAGAAGGTGACAGAGGTAACCTGCAAAAATTTGTTTGAGGATATAAAAGAAGAAGACATAAGCCAGGTCTTGATAATGACTGCAAGAACAATGATTGATTTTGAACCAAATTATACTTATGTTTCCGCGCGTTTACTGCTTGACAAACTACGACGCGAATCACTTAGGTTTTTAAGCTTTAATCCTGTAAATACCCACAAGCAAATGGGTGATATTTACCTTAAGTATTTTAAAGCCTATATTGCAAAGGCGATAGAGATAGAAGTTCTGGATAGCCGTCTTAAGCAGTATGATCTTGTTCTTTTAGGTAAGGCACTAAAACCTAAGCGCGACCTTAATTTTACTTATCTTGGTTTACAAACCTTATATGACCGCTACTTTATTCATAATACCGAAGGTATAAGGTTTGAGTTGCCACAAGCATTTTTTATGCGAGTGGCAATGGGTCTTGCGATTAACGAAATTGATCGGGAAACCAAGGCTATAGAGTTCTACAATCTGTTGTCAAGTTTTGATTTTATGAGCTCCACGCCCACCTTGTTTAACTCAGGAACACTGCGCCCGCAACTTTCCAGTTGTTATTTAACTACAGTGCCAGATCATCTGGAGGGAATTTACAATTCAATTAAAGACAATGCAATGTTATCCAAATTCGCCGGGGGCCTTGGTAATGACTGGACCCGGGTTCGCGGTATGGGAGCGCATATCAAAGGTACCAACGGTAAAAGTCAGGGCATAGTGCCTTTTTTAAAGGTTTCAAATGATACTGCGGTAGCAGTTAATCAAGGCGGCAAACGCAAGGGCGCAATTTGCGCTTATCTTGAAACTTGGCATATTGATATAGAAGATTTTTTGGATTTACGCAAAAACACCGGAGATGACAGACGCCGTACGCATGATATGAATACAGCAAATTGGGTGCCGGATTTATTTATGCAACGGGTAGCAGAAGACAAAAACTGGACATTGTTCAGTCCCGAAGAAGTACCAGATCTGCATGATTTATATGGTTCAGAGTTTGCCAAAGCCTATACTGCTTATGAAAAACAGGCAGAAGCCGGGAAAATTAAAATTTACCGAACTGTCAAAGCAGTGGGCTTATGGCGCAAAATGTTGGGAATGTTGTTTGAGACCGGCCACCCATGGATAACCTTTAAAGATCCTTGTAATATTCGCTATACCAATCAACATGCCGGAATGGTACATTCATCAAATTTATGCACCGAGATTACTTTGCATACGAATGATAATGAAATCGCAGTTTGTAATTTAGGTTCGGTTAATTTGCCGCAACATGTAAATGAAAATGGTATTGATATGGCAAAGCTTGAAAAAACCATAAGCACAGCAATGCGTATGTTAGATAACGTAATTGACTATAATTTTTATTCAGTGCCGCAGGCGCGTAATTCTAACCTGAGACACAGACCAGTCGGGCTTGGAGTTATGGGTTTTCAGGATGCCTTATATAAAATGCGCATACCATATGCATCAATGCCAGCAGTTGAATTTGCTGATAAATCCATGGAAGCGATTTCCTACTTTGCAATAAAGGCCTCATCTGATTTGGCAGCAGAGCGTGGTGCTTATTCAACTTTTGAGGGTTCGCTTTGGAGCAAGGGTATCATGCCGCATGATTCTTTAAAAGCCTTGGCTAAAACTCGCGGAGAATACTTGCAGGTTGATATGAATGAAACTCTGGATTGGCCCGCCCTTAGAAAGCAGGTCAAATCCCAGGGTATGCGCAATTCCAATACCATGGCAATTGCACCTACCGCAACTATTTCCAATATATGCGGAGTTAGCCAGTCAATTGAGCCGACTTATCAGAACATGTATGTCAAATCCAATCTGTCCGGTGAGTTTACTGTAGTTAATCCTTATCTGGTTAAAGATTTAAAGGCCAGGAATTTATGGGATGAGGTAATGATTAATGACCTTAAGTATTTTGACGGATCTTTGCGACAAATTGACCGTATGGATGATGCAGTTAAGGATTTATATGCCACTGCTTTTGAAATTGAACCAGGTTGGCTGATAGAAGCCGCTGCCCGCCGACAAAAATGGCTAGATCAGGCGCAATCCATGAATATTTATATGGAAGAACCATCAGGTAAAAAGCTGGATAATATTTATAAACTGGCCTGGGTTAGAGGCTTGAAAACCACTTATTATTTGCGTTCTAAAGGCGCGACCGCAGTTGAGAAAACCACGGCACATCAGGCAGGCGCAGCGGTAGATGATGATGCTCCCAAAGCCTGCTCAATTATGGATCCCGATTGTGAGGCTTGCCAGTGAACGTAAAAGGAGGGTTAGTATGTTAAATTGGGAGGATCCGCTAGGTAGCACGCAAAGTAACTTTGATAGCAATTTGGATGAAAAGGTCTTAAATCGTCCAATCTTTGAAGATAAAAAGAAAATTGCCGCCGATTCAGCAGCGCCGCAAATCGATGGGGTGAAGCCTGTAAACCCTGATGATAAAAGGGCAATCAACGGTATGACGGATATTAACCAATTAGCACCATTTAAATACCCCTGGGCCTGGGAATATTTTTTAAATGCCAATGCAAATCACTGGACACCGCTTGATATAAATATGGCGCAGGATGTACATGATTATATGCATAAATTAACCTTGGAAGAGCGCCATGTATATGAAAATGTGCTGGCATATCTTACCACTTCGGATATTCTGGCAATGCGCAATATTGGTCTGGCGGTAATGGAGAAAATGACCGCACCGGAACTACAGATTTATCAGGCACGTCAGGTGTATGAGGAATCTTTACACACCTGGGCCTACCAGCATTGTATTGAGACTATAGGTCTTGACCAGGGCGAGATATATAACCGCTATCGGGTGGTGCCGGAGATTAACCGCAAAATCAGGATTGCCAATACCAGACTTAAAAACATACTAAGAAGCGATATAGACCTGCGAGATCGGCATGAGTTGGAAAATTTCGTCCTGTCTTATGCTTTTTTTGCCGGTATATTTGAAGGCTGCTGGTTTTATAATGGCTTTACTCCGGTTTTTGCCTTGCAACGCCGGGGTCTTATGAAAGGTTCGGCCGAGCAATTACAATACATCATGCGGGATGAAGTTCTGCATTGTTCTTTTGGTATCAGGGTGTGTAAACAAATTATAGATGAGGAGCAAGTAAGACTTGACCCCAAGGCAATAAAAGAGATGTGGGAAGAGGCCGAAGAAGCTGAATCGGGTTATGCAGACTATATTCTGCGTGATCCTATTCTTGGTTATTCTAAAGAGGAGCATAAGGAACAGTTTAGGTTTGTCGCCAATCGTCGCGCCAAACAACTAGGCTTTGCCGAGCCTTTTCCCGGGGCGGAAAATGCCTTGCCATGGTTGGATGAACAGGCCAATTTGCGCAAAGAGAAGAATTTCTTTGAGACCAGAGTAACAGAATATCAGGCCGGCGGCAGTTTGAGCTGGGATTAGATGGATTTAATTTTTGCCAACACTTGAGCCTCATCCCCAACGAATATAACCCTGTTTTGCTTGCCCTGAATCTGATAGTCATACATAGGGTCATAATATTCCCTTAGCAAATATTCAATCCAGACCTTGTGCTCGCTATATTCGCCGGATGATTTTTGCTTATCCAGTGCATCTTGCATTAAGCTTTTGACCGTTTTATAGCGCTGACCCCCCAAACGTTTTTTTATTTTCCCAATGCTTGTAAAAAGATAATCTAAAAATGTTGTATCTATATCAATAACATATTCCTGCAAGATTGCCTCTATTCGATCCTTGGTCGCAGACTCAAGCAATATTATTGGCGAGGTTTTTATTTTTGTATTAAGAATTTGTGGCAGGGCAATTTTCCCAATGTTGCCGCCTTCATCTTCTAACAATATAGTCTTATAGCCTCTGGCATTAAGCTTTATCAATTCAGTCGCTAATAAATTCTCAAAATCTATTTGTGCAGGTTGTGGTTCCAGCATATTGCCAAAGGCTGAGCCCTTATGCTTGGCCAGATATTCAAGGTCTATGGCAAACCCTATGTTCTTGATGATTTTGGTTTTGCCGCAGCCAGTTCTACCGCCTATTACCACAACATTGGCGCTTGCCAAAATACTTGTCATCTCTTCCAGCAAAAACCTGCGCAGGTTTTTGTATCCACCGCTTATTCTAGGATACTTGATTCCGGTATGTTCATATATCCAGCTTTGGACAATCTTTGAGCGCATCCCGCCGCGAAAGCAATACAATGCTCCTTGAGGGTTATTTTTTACAAACCGGCTCCAAAGCCTTAGCCTTTTTTCCTTAATCTCGCCGGATACCAATTTGTGCCCCAGCTCAACTGCTGTAGCTTTGCCTTGTTGTTTGTAACAGGTTCCTACTGCTGCCCGTTCCGCATCGTTTAATAGTGCAATATTAAAAGCGTTGGGAACTGCGCCTTTGGCAAATTCAATTGGCGCTCTTACATCTAGCATTGGCGTATTTTCAAGAAACAGCTTCTCCAGATTTTTAATCTGTGGCAGACCGGTGCTCATAGGATTATCAGGGTTTTTTGCTTATTGGTTGCTGGCACAAACCTGCCAATAGCTTCAAAAACAAGATTGTGTTTGGCACATAAGATTTTAAACTTATCAAGGCCTTGTGATGTCACCGCAGCCAACAGACCGCCACTGGTTTGTGGATCGCAAATAATCGCCTTTTGTTCATTAGTCATTGTGGAGATTTTATCTCCATAGCTTGAAAAATTGCGCCTGGTTCCGCCCGGCACGCAACCTTTAGCTATGTATTTGGTAACAGCCGGTAACAACGGTAATTTATTATAATAAATTTCAGCACCAAGACCGCTGCTTTCACACATTTCCAGAAGGTGGCCGCCAAGCCCAAAGCCGGTCACATCCGTCATGGAGCTTACCCCCTCAAGTTTGGCCAAGTCCTGCCCTATGGAGTTGGGAGAGCACATTGTTTGCTCTGCGGATTTGGCATGAACCGGTGCCACAAGTTGTTTTTTTTGCGCGGTGGTTAAAACTCCAACCCCTAGTGGCTTGGTTAAAAATAACCAGTCTTTTACCCTGGCGGTATTATTGCGCTTGAGGTTTTTGATTTTAACCTTACCGGTTACTGCCAGACCAAAAATTGGCTCAGGCGCGTCAATGCTATGACCGCCGGCAAGATTTATCCCTACATCTTGGCAGGCTTTTCTGCCGCCAGCAATTACCATTCTTCCTGTCTCGACTGATAACTTATCAAGAGGCCAGCCGAATATGGCAACAGCCACTAACGGTGTGCCCCCCATGGCAAAGACATCACTGATGGCATTGGTCGCGGCAATTTGCCCAAATATAAAAGGATCATCGACAATCGGCATAAAAAAATCTGTAGTGCTAATTATCGCGGTTTTATCATCCAAAGCATAAACGGCAGCATCATCCTGGTTTTGGTTGCCAACCAGTAATTTGTCATCGTTGGCGACAAGATTATTTTCAAGAATTTTTGTAAGAAGCGCCGGAGTGATTTTGCAACCGCAGCCAGAACCATGACTGTATTCGGTCATGCGAATATTGTTTATGTTTTTCATATTTTAAACCGCCGGTCTTAAATATGAAGGTATGGCAAACCGCGGCGCAAGCTTTGTGGAAAAATTTAAAGCACCCAGTTGGGCAATTTCTTTGGCATGCGGCATTATTGTGAAGTTTTGTTCATATTCATGCAAATTTAAGTTCTTAAAGCAGGGCTCGTATTTTTGCCACCCATTGCCAACAAGCAGCCAGCCTTTAGTCGGATCAAGTTTAAGCTTTGCAGGTTTAACAACCTGCGGCATGTCAAAACAAGCAACCCCTTTAAAACTGGCGAAATAAACTTCGCTCATTCTAGCATCCAGAGCCACCGCCATGTACTTACCACTTGCTTGCATGGCCATGGCTGACAGGGAGGATACGTTGATTACTGGCAAGTCTTTGGCAAAAGCCAGCCCCTGGGCAACTCCGGCACCGATACGCAAGCCAGTAAAGCTACCGGGGCCTGCATCATAGGCTATTGCATCAATTTGACCCAGGCTTATGTTTGCCTCAGTCAATAATTTGTCTATCATGGGCAATAGAGCCTTGGTGTGGCTTTGCGGAGTTGTTTGTTCCAAATAAGTCAGATCCGTATTATGTAACAATGCCACCGAGCAGTTGTTCGTTGCTGTTTCAATTGCAAGAACACGCATTAAATATTAAATGTTTCTGGTTGATTATCTGTGTGCGTATTTGTGGGCTTGCTCGGCCCCGGCCATGTCGCCCTGTTTTTCCCGTGAGTTGGCAATAATGCGCCAGTTTTGTCTTTTCATGCTGGAGCTGGAGGTCATGGTATTTGTGCGCATAGCCATAGCTTCGGCTTGGTGGTAGTCGCCTTTGGCGTATTTGATTTGTGCCATTTTATGCCATAGCTTGGGATCGCGCGGACTTATGCGTAAGGCTCTTTGCAGCAGAGTCTCGGCCCTAGAGTAATTGCCGGCGCTCATCGCCCTGTTTGCATCTGCTAACAAAAAGTTTGCGGGCTTGGAATCAACCTTTGCTATTTTAACTGGCTTAATTTTTTCAGTTTTTGTATCAGGAGGGGGGGTATTTAAATTGTTATCAGCTATTGTTTCTAGTTTCTCGTCGACTTTAACATCCGCAGTATCAAGGTCTATAGTCTCTATTTTTTTGGTTTTTGGCTTTTTAGCCGCGACGTTTTTGGCCACGACGTCTTTAGCTGGATGATCGCGGAGCATTGGCGCACAGGCGCTTAATACCAACACCAACCCAAGGACTATGATTTTCATCAAACCTATAAAACGATTTATATCAGGGTTCGCAATTGTAACATATTTAGAGCTTATTGATGTGTTACAATTGGCCTGCGATGTACAAGATAAACTAGGTCTTAATGAGTAATAAAATTAATCGGTTTGCTTTTTTATTGTTTACTATAATTTTTTTAAGTTCGTGCGCTACCGCGCCCGAACCAGATAAAGACTTTGTCGCAGGCCCGGTTGCTTCTGTGGGAGATAGTTTTGTACAGGTAGGAGCGTTTGCCGTTTCGACCAATGCAACGAACATGGTTGCCAGGTTACAAGCCATGGGATATAACGCTGATCTTATACCCGGCAATATTGGGAGGAGATCAATACAGCTTGTGCGCATCCACAATTTAAGCGGAGCTGATGCTTACAGCATTTGTAACATCTTAAAATCACGCGGAATTGAGTGCTTTAGCAACATAGACACAAATAGCTTTACTGGCAATTTTGCAGTTTCGCCGCGCGCAGTTCCGATAGTCGGTGTTGTTACTGAAACAATTTTACCTCCAGTCGCAGATAACGCTTCCCCAGTAAGCCCAAAATACCTAGTCGGTGATCCTTACTATATCCCAAGGGTAGTAACGGAAGTTTACTAGCCCACACTAAATCATGTTGGCGCATATAGCAACGGACTTGGTTGGTCCCTTGCTGGAATTAGAGACGTTATTTTTACAAAAACAATCCGAGATTGAGTCCTGGCTACGGACGCAGTTGCACGCAACTACTCCGCCATTTTATAGTTCGGTTGATCTTAGAAACGCCGGTTTCAAATTGGCGCCGGTTGATACCAATCTGTTTCCCGCCGGTTTTAATAACTTGACCCGGGATAACACGCCACTTGCAGTGCAGTCGGTCCAAGATGCAATTGAGCGTATATGCCCTAGTGCCTGTAAATTGTTGCTAATTCCCGAAAGTCATACCCGCAATGTTTTTTACCAGGAAAACCTGGCAGCGTTGATTGATATTTTGCAAAAATCCGGCCTGGAAGTTAAAATGGGCGCTCTGAACATACAAGCCCGGCAAAGCCTTAAATTACCATCTGGAAAAAATATTGACTTGCATCCTATGTATATTGCACAGGGGAACTTGCAAATTAATGGGTTTGTACCATGTGTTGGCCTGTTAAATAATGATCTGGCCTCTGGAGTGCCTGAATTGCTCAAGCAGGCCGAAGCCACTTTATTTGTGCCGCCACTGGAGTTAGGCTGGGCTTCTCGCCTAAAAAGCGAACACTTTAAGCATTATTCTGCAGTAGCTCACGAATTGGCAGACATCATTGGTATTGATCCCTGGCTTATTGATCCTAAATTTAGAAATTGTGGCGAGATAAATTTTAAAACCAGGGAGGGAGAAGAATGTTTGGCAGAAAATGTTGACAAAGTCTTGACAGATATCAGACGTAAATACCGGGAATATGGAATAAAACACAAACCATTCGTGTTGGCCAAAGCGGATGCCGGAACTTACGGCATGGGTATTATAACTATTTATGATCCTCTGGATGTGGTGGACTTAAACCGTAAGCAACGTAACAAAATGACGCGCGGCAAAGGGGGCATGGAAACCAGTAAGGTAATTCTGCAAGAGGGAGTTTATACTTTTGAGACTCTGGGTGCGGAAAATGACAAGGCCTGTGAGCCTGTGGTATATATGATTGATAAAAATGTTGTCGGCGGCTTTTATCGAGTACACACTAATCGAGGTATAGATGAAAATTTAAATGCTCCGGGAATGATGTTTGAACCACTGTCTTTTGCTAAACCATTGATTACCCCGGATCGTGATGGTGATCCGGATGATGAACTAAATCGCCTTTATGCATATGGGGTAGTGGCGCGCCTTGCCATGCTGGCGGCAGCTAGAGAAATTGCCGAGGTTTTGGCATGAAACTTGGAATTGTAATGGATCCGCTTGCCAGGATAAATCCACAAAAGGACTCCAGTTTTGCCATGCTGCTTGAGGCTCAAGCAAGAGCTTATAAAATATATTACATAGAGCCAGCAGATATCTGGCAGCATAATTCTGAGGTTTTGGCTAATGCGACCATAGTCAAGGTAGCAGATAACGCTGATAACTGGTTCACGCTGACAGTTAGAGAAACTATAAATCTGGCAAATCTTAACGTAGTGTTAATTCGTAAAAACCCGCCATTTGACAGCAACTATCTATATTTGACGCAGATGCTGGAGTTAGTTGAAAAAACCGGGAATTTGGTGGTTAATCAGCCCGCGGCACTTAGAAATTTTAACGAAAAGCTTACGATCAGCCTGTTTCCTGAGCTTGCACCACCCACTTGTGTTAGCGCCAAGCAAGAAGTTTTAAGAGAATTTTTAGAGATAGAAGGAAAGATAGTGGTTAAGCCTTTGGATGCAATGGGGGGGCGATCCATTTTTGTTGTAGAAAAAACTGATACCAACGCTAATGTTATTCTGGAAACTATTACCGATGGCAACAATACGCTGGCAATGGCGCAAAAATATATTAACAAAATCAGCGAAGGTGACAAAAGAGTCTTGCTGGTAAATGGCAAGGCGGTGCCTTTTGTACTTGCCAGAATTCCTGGGCCTAAAGATTTTCGGGGGAATTTGGCGCGCGGCGCTATCGCCAAAGGCCAAGGCTTTGGTGAGCAGGAGGATAGAATTTGTAAAGCCTTATCAAAATTTTTACGTGACAATGGTTTGGTGTTTGTCGGCATAGATATAATCGGTGAATATTTGACGGAAATAAATATAACCAGCCCTACCGGGATCCGCGAGCTTGACAAAATTTTTGCTCTTAACATTGCCGGCGTATTGTTTGATGCGATTGAGTCAAAACTACCATAAGCTGTTTTTTTTATCTTGCTTATTTTTAAGTGCCTGTGCCGAGAATAGTTACAAGTACGAGTTTTTGGTATTTGGCACCTTGGTAGAACTTGAGATATATGGCACGTCACAAGTCAAGGCCGATAATGCCAACCGGCAAATTCAAAACACTTTCAGACAAATGCACACAACCTGGCATGCCTGGGAGCAGGGAGGGTTGTTAAGTAAAATAAATAAGGCTATAGCAAACAGAACTTCAATTACTCTGCAACCTGAGGTCATGCGGTTTTTAAGAAAAGTGCAAGATCTGTCACAAAAAAGCATGAACAATTTCAACCCTGGTATTGGAAAACTGGTTGCTTTGTGGGGGTTTCATCGGGAAGATTGGCAAGGACCGCCACCTGCCGCAGTTGAACTTGGTAAATATATAAAGCCTGTTATTAATATGCAAAGCTTAACATTTAAAAATAATGTGCTAAGCAGCCAGGATGACAGAATCCAGATTGATTTAGGGGCGGTGGCCAAAGGCCATGCGTTGGATCTGGCGATAAATATTTTAAAGCAACAAGGGATCAAAAATGCGGTGGTTAATGCTGGTGGAGATTTGAAAGTTCTAGGAAAAAAGAACTCAAGAGACTGGAACATCGGGGTTAATTCAGCCCAGGGAGTTATTGCCTCAATCAAGCTTAATGACGGAGAAAGCATAGTAAGCTCCGGTACCTATGAGAGAAAATTTACCTATGAAGATAAAATCTATCACCATTTAATCAGCCCATTTACCGGCAAACCCGCACAAGGTATAAGTGCTGTTACAGTATTGAGCCAAGATGCCATGCTGGCTGATGCAGCAGCAACTGCGATTTTAGTGGCAGGGAAAGATAACTGGCAAGCAATAGCCAATAAAATGGGAGTTGAATATATTTTGGTTATTCTGGATGATAATGTTTTGCAAATGAGCCCACAAATGCAAAAGCGGGTGATGCTCAAATGAGTAATGTTTTGGGTTTTGATTTTGGCACCAAATATATTGGAGTAGCTATAGCTCCACTTTTAACTAAAAATGCTAGGGCTCTAACAGTAATTGCACGTAAAAACAAAAAGCACGATTGGCAACTTATAACTGATCTGATTAGCAAATGGCAGCCAGCGGTTTTGGTAGTGGGTAAGCCTTTAACTTTAGACGGTAGGGAACAAAAGCTAAGCCAGCTTGCCGCAAAGTTTGCCAAACAATTGCACGGCCGGTTTAACTTGCCGGTTTTTGAGGAGGACGAACGTCTGACAAGTATGCAAGCAACAGCTATAATTAAGTCTGCAAATTATAAAGGCAACAAAAAGGCGATGGTAGATAAAATAGCAGCACAGTTGATATTACAAAGTTGGTTAAACGACAATGACCGAATTTAAGGTTTATGAACTAATCGACAACATGTGTCTGGAACTAAGGCATATGCTGGGGGCTACAATTTCCCAGGCTAACATCATGGGCATCCAGACCGGTGGTGTATGGATAGCCGAGCAAATTCACAAGCAGCTTGCCAACCCCAACCCGCTTGGCAGTCTTAACATCACTTTTTATCGGGACGATTTTAGCCGTATTGGCTTACATCCCCAGGTAGAACCATCTGACTTACCATTTAGTGTGGATGACAAGACTATAATTCTGGTAGATGATGTCCTGCATTCCGGGCGTACCATCCGTGCGGCGCTAAATGAAATATTTGACTATGGTCGACCTGCCAGAGTTGTGTTGGCGATCCTGGTTGATCGTAAGGGTCATGAATTGCCAATTCAAGCCGATGTCTGTGGGATGGAACTGGATCTCAAAGAAGATGAGCAGATAAAATTAAAAAAATCTGCTAAACTTCGTCTGGTATTGGAAAAAACGACTTGATGCGAAAATTTAGTCAATTAGATAAAAAAGGCAGATTGCGACATTTTTTATCTATTGATGGTTTGAGCAAAGACATACTAATTTCCATTCTTGACCAAGCACAAAAATTTGCCCCGATAATTGATGATTCCGGCAGATCTTCCAAAAATGTACCGCTGTTGCGCGGTAAAACCATTGCCAACTTATTTTTTGAGCCCTCAACCCGAACCCGCACCACTTTTGAGTTGGCAGAAAAGCGCTTATCTGCAGATGTATTAAGTCTTGATATAAAAACCTCTGCCGCCAGCAAGGGAGAAAGCCTGCTTGATACCTTAACTAATCTTATCGCGATGCGAATAGATATGATGGTGGTTAGACACGCAAATAGTGGCGCAGCACACTTTATCGCTTCTCGAATGCCAGAGGGGATTAGCATTATTAATGCCGGAGACGGTCGACACTCGCATCCAACACAGGCAATGCTAGACATGTACACAATTCGACACTATAAAAAAGATTTTGAAAATTTGTCGGTGGCAATTATCGGTGATCTGGAGCATTCCAGGGTTGCACGATCCCAAATTAAGGCCTTGAGTATTTTGGGCTGTAAAGATATTCGTCTGGTAGCGCCGGATACTTTAATGCCCGCCTCTGCTCGTGCTTTGGGAGTCAAGCCATTTAATAAAATTGCCAAAGGTTTGCAAGGTGTAGATGTAATAATAATGTTGCGGTTGCAAACTGAGAGAATGCAACAGGCGGACTTGCCAAGCGCACAGGAATATTTTAAATATTATGGCCTCGACCGGAGACGTTTGGCGCTGGCAAAGGATAATGCTATTGTTATGCATCCAGGGCCGATTAACCGTGGTGTTGAAATCGCCAGCAATATTGCTGACAGTATGCAGTCGGTTATCCTACAACAAGTAACTTTTGGTATTTCGGTGCGAATGGCAATCTTAAGTTTGGTTGCCGGCAGTGTTGGTAAAAACAAAAAATGAAAATTCTGGTTGAAAATGTAACACTTGTAAGTGCCGCCAACAGGCGACAGCTCGTTGATATTGCAATTAAAAACAAAAAAACCTTTAAAGTAGGAGACGTGACTGATTTTTCAGCCGACAAGATCATTGAAGCAAAAGGATTATTGGCGGTTCCCGGGTTTGTTGACTTATCGGCAAGATTGCGAGAGCCCGGCAACAGCAATCATGGCACCATCGCAAGTGAAACGCAAGCAGCAGCAGCCGGTGGTTTTAGTACAGTGTGTATTCCGCCTGATACTGAACCTGTAATCGATAATCCGGCGGTGGTTGAATTAATTCAACAAAGACAGGAGCAAGCAAATCAGACGGAAATTTTACCGCTGGCAGCAATGACTCAAGATTTAAAAGGCAAGCGTTTGGGCGCGGTTGGTACTCTATGCGAAGAAGGTTGCGTTGGGGTTAGTAATGCTTTGGCTGAATTCGCCAGCGCCAGGGTGTTATTCAGAGCTTTGCAGTATGCCAAAAGCTTTGGGCTCACAGCGCATTTACATCCAGTAAATTATGCTTTAGTTGGTGAAGGCAGCGCGCACCAGGGGATGGCGGCGGATGATCTGGGCCTGCCGGGAATTTCACAGGCGGCAGAGACCACGGCATTAGCCGAGATTTTAATGTTATCTGAAGAGACCGGGGCCAAAGTGCATATATGTCGTATCTCTTGTGCCCGCTCAGTTGAACTGATTGCGCAGGCGAAAGCCCGAGACATAAAAGTAACTGCAGATGTTGCAGCACATCAGCTTTTTTATACCGAAGATAATTTATATGAATTTGACCCAAACTTTCATGTGATGCCACCATTTCGAACCAAAGAAGATCGACAAGCACTACGTCAGGGAGTGATTGACGGCACTATTGATGCCATATGTTCTGACCACCAACCGCAGGATGCGGATAGTAAACTGGCACCGTTTTCAGCCTCAGCTGTGGGCATAAGTTCGCTGGAAAGTTTTACGGCGGATATATTAAAATTTTGTGCAGAAGAGAAGATTAAGCTAGCTAAGCTGTTGCCGGCCTTAAATAAAAATCCGGCGCGGATTCTTGGCATAGAAGAAAATGTGATTGCGCCGGGCAAAAAGGCCAGCTTTTGTCTGGTAGATCCTGACAGGCAGTGGCAATTTGTTGCAGATAATATGCACAGTAAAGGCAAAAATTCACCGCGCTTAGGTCAAACCCTGCGCGGTCAGGTCATGCATAATATTGTTGCCGGCAAGCATATATTTGCTCGTGATAACCCATGAAACAGCAGACCGCCACGATTTTTCAGCAGGATGCGAAAATCTTAGAACACGAAAAATTTCCAGAAAATCAGCATGTTATAAAGCTTGAAGTAAAAAACATAGCAAATACCGCACGGCCAGGTAGTTTTGTGCATATAAAGTGTGGGGGTGAATTTAGTCTGCGCCGTCCAATCTCCATAATGCGAGTAAACAAAGTTGAGGGCGCTGTTGAGATATTATTTAAAGTGGTGGGTAAGGGTACCAAATATTTGGCACAAACTAAAGTAGGGGATGTTTTAAATTTGTTAGGACCTATTGGCAACCCCTTTGTCTTGGTTTCACAACGACCATATGGGCTTTTAATAGGTGGTGGCGTAGGCATGCCGCCAATGGTTTTTTTAGCACAGGAATTAAAAAAAACGGGGCAAAATCCTGTGGCGATTTTTGGTTCCGAAGTGCCATTTCCATTTAACAGGGCGGAATCAAAGCTGCCGATTGACAATATCCCTGACACTATGAATAGTGGCATGACGTTTTTAGAAAATTTAGGTATACCGAGCAGGTGCGCCAGCTTGCAAGATTACTCTGGAGTTCATAAAGGTTATGTAACGGATTTGGCCAGATTATGGCTTGGCGGACTTAAACCATCAAAATTGACGCAAGTGGCAATTTATGCCTGCGGTCCCACAGTAATGTTAAAGGCGGCACATCAGCTGGCACAAGAATATTCCTTGCCTTGTCAAGTGTCTTTAGAAGAGTACATGGCCTGTGGGGTAGGAGGATGTGCAGGATGTGTAGTGAAGGTTACGAAAAATGGGAAAAGCAACATGCGTAGGGTCTGTGTGGATGGGCCGGTTTTTGAGTCTATTGAGGTTTTTTAATCAATTTAAAAAATAGAGTTGGGATAAAAGCGAAGAAGGTAAAAGTAGAAATTGATTAAAATCAAAACGACAACCCTAATAGTCATTTTGCTATTTGTTTTCTCAGCAAACGCAGCCCGTGTTAAATGTGCCGACTTTAATAGCCAAGCCCAAGCACAAAAATACTACAAGGCTAAAAAGCGAGGATATAGAAGCTTAGACAGAGATAAAGATGGTGAGGCTTGTGAGTGTTTGCCTGGCGGATCAGCTTATGATAAAAGTATATGTAAAAGGTTCCGGAAGAAATATGGATATTAGTATGGTAGAATGCTCTCGTGACTGAGAATTTAAAGAAAATATTTCCTGGCTTTGGCAGTATTATTGACATTAATCCTGAACCAGTTGATACTCCACATGTGAAGCCCGTGGATTCCCGATCAGATGCTCAAAAAATTGCAGGCGATTGGGTTAATATTGGAGGCGATCTTTCGATCGCTTTAAATAAATACATAAAAAATGAGTCGCAAGAAAAATAAAAAGATAATTCCTTCAAATTAAGTAAATCAGCACATAACACGCAACCCGTTAATCAAACTATTGCTCAAAAACCCTCTTCACTTTTGAAGCAAGAATATAGCGTTAGCAGCGGTCCGTTGCCTAAAGCTGATGAAATGCAGAAATATGCAGCTATTGATCCCAAATTTGCTGAAAGAATCATAAGTATGGCAGAGGCAGAAATGCAGCATAGACACACTTTAGAAGAAAAGCGCAATGAATCAAATATTACTGGTTCTTTAAGTGCGTTAGACGCAAACAAAATTTTAAAAACCAGATCACAATGGTTTGCTCTGCTTGTAACATTTGGTGGTTTTGGAGTTAGCTTGGGTTTGGCCTTTTTAGGAAATATGTGGGGATCTAGTCTAGTAGGTACAAGCGCAGTAGTAGGATTGGTATATGCTTTCCTTTATAGCAAAACACAAAAACGAGAACAAACTACAGACAAATAAAGCACTGTAAATAAGTGTGTGGATGGTTGCCTGTGTTAATGCCCGTCCGCAGAGATTTTTAGCAAACTTACTTGGCAGCATAGATAAAACAGTGTTGTTTCGATTCTAGTTGTACTATGTTTATATTCCTAAATTCCAGATAACGATAGCGCGGAAAGATTGCCTTTTGGGAATTTTTCTTGTGCATCTGATCATAAAATTTTGCAAATTCTTCCTATTTGAGAATAATTTCGTTTTCTTTATTCAGATTACCAACAATCGCCCATCCCGCAACACTGCTGCTTAATTTTACTTTTGTATTTTCGGCAAGTCCTGTTGCTTCCTCGCTTAATAACTGCCCTTTAACCAGATGCAGTTTAATAGTTTGGTCTTTACTTGCCGTGGTTGGGTGAATTAAAGTCAAATGCAGATGTTTATAATCATTGGCGTACTTTTTTGGAGTTAGCATAAGTTTAAAACGTTTGTCTTTTTTTACCAACACTCCCCTGATTCCAAGCTCCAGCGCCTTTTGGTGGTGCTTTTCATTCGAGGTTATGACTTTGCCGATTTTGTCAAAGCCATCCACCATGCTGTAAGGGTTATGATTTGCAAAAAATAGCATACTAGCCCCGGACATAAAGCTCCAGAAAATGACGGCCAGGATGAACCAGGGCCAAAAATATTTGTACCAGGGCTTGGTATCAGTTCTGATTCCCTTATAGCGCATTAGATTATAAATATGAGCTTAGCAAATTTATCAGCATGGTTTCTGTAACCTCGCCGGCGTGGGTTTTGATTATGGCGCCATCATGATCAAATATGACGGTATAGGGCAAGACGCCATGAGAATTTCCCAGTTTTTTTGCAATTTGCATGGAGCCAATCTCGCCCAACATTGTCGGGTAGTTTAGCGGGGTTTTTTGTATAAAATCTTCAACGTTTTCTTTTTCATCCATAGCAACCCCAACAAACTGTACTCCTTGCTTTTGCCATTTTTTTTGTAACTTGTTAAAAACTGGAATTTCCCTCAGACAAGGAAGACACCAGGTGGCCCAAAAATTAAGCACAATCACTTTGCCACGCCAATCAGAAAGTTTATACTGTTTGCTATCAATTCCGGATAGGGTGAAATCTATTTCGGGATTGCTGGTTTTAGTATAATATAAATAAACCGCAACTCCTAGCAAGACAAAAAGTATGGTAACCGCCAATGCGGTAAAAGACTTTTTATTCACTTTAACACTTTATTAATATGCGCAGTAAAGTCATCAGCATTTTTATATCCGTAGACGCGATAACCTTTAAGTTCTTTGCCGTTTGTATCATAAAATAAAATTGCCGGCGGGCCTATAATTTTAAGCTGCTTCATAAGGTATTTGTCATCCTCATCATTGGCAGTTACATCGGCTTGTAATAACATAACGTCTTGTAGAGCTTTTTGTACCTTAGAATCAGGGAAGGTAAATGTTTCCATCTCAATACAAGATTTACACCAATCTGCATAAAAATCCAACATTACATAGCGGCTGTCTTTTTTAGCCTGATGAAGCTTTGTTTCAAGATCAGCAAAACTTTTAATTTTGATGAAACTTAAGTGCTTATCCTTGCTAGTATCGTTTTGTAAACTTAAACCATGCAGAGGTTTGAGAAAACCGCCTTTGCCGGTACCAAGACCGATCATAAGCAAAACCCCATAAACAATGAGCACCAATCCCAGTCCCTTCCATAATTTGAGCCACGGACTGTGACCGGCTGGAATTTGCTCAAATGCCCCCATGTATACACCCGAAACAATAACCAGAATTGCCCCAAGCAATAAAGTAATTCGATCATCCATAAGCGGGTCAGCCAAATAAATTGCTACCCCGAGCAGCATAACTCCGAACACCGACTTTACCACATCCATCCAACCGCCTTTTTGTGGCATAAATTTACCGCCCAAGGTGCCTATCACAATTAATGGCGCCCCCATGCCCAGCCCCAGAGTAAACAGTGAAACACCACCCAGGAGCGCATCTCCGGTTTGGCCTATGTATAGAACCGCTCCTATAAGTATTGGGGTCACACAAGCGCCTGCAATAAAAGCTGATAAGCCGCCCATAATACTCACTCCAAGCAAGGAGCCGCTTTTTTGCTTATTGCTGATATTGGCAAGTTTACCCTGAATTGAAGCTGGCATCTGCAATTCATAAAAACCAAACATGGATAAGGCTAATGCCACAAAAATCAAACTAAAAGCCGCGATTACCACGGGCTTTTGCATTGCCGCCTGGACACTTTCACCGGTAAAGCCGGCAACCACCCCGGCGCCGGCAAACACCACCGACATGGATAACACATATACCAGCGACATGATAAAAGCTTTATGCGTAGTTATAGTTGGGCCTTGACCAACAATAATCCCTGACAGGATCGGAATCATTGGAAACACGCATGGGGTAAAGGCCAGCCCCAGGCCAGCCATGAAAAACGCGAAAATAATGGATAAAATTTTTCCTTGCTTCATTTTAGCAGCAAGTTTTCCCTGTTCGGATAGCGGTTGATCTTCAGGTTTTTTTACAGAGCGATCTTGAACAGTGTTGTCAGAGCTTGTTTTTGTAACCGAGCTTTCACCACTAATTGCCGCAAATTCAAGTTTAATCGTTTTGGTTTCCGGCGGATAACATATGCCTCGTTCAGCACAGCCTTGATAAACCACTTTCAGATTAGTGTTTATCGGTGCGGGTGATTTTCTAAAAAAAGGCAGTTTAATATCAAGCTCACCATAATAGACCTCAATATCACCAAAAAACTGGTCAGTTTTAGGTTTGCCAGGCGGGATCAAGGCATCTCCCAGATTTAAGTTTTTGTCATCTTCCAACACAAACTTGAAAGCATGTCGATATAGGTAATGTTTGTCGGCGATATTCCAGCGCAACAAGATTTCATCGGCAGCAGGTGGTAAGGATGAAAACTTGAAAGCCTCGTTCACATGCAAGGGCTCATCTTCCAGATTAAACTCAGAGCCTAAAATATTCTCAAGCAAAGTATTCTCGGCACTAACGACGCCCAACAGCCCGAAACCAAGGGACAGCAAGAGTCCAAGCTTTTTGAAAAATGCCTTATTTTTCACCATATTTTTTAAGCGTAAATTTAACTAGATTGTAAAACAGTACATAATATCTATTTAATAAACATAATTGCAAATATAATTATGACATGAGCATAAAATCTGACCGCTGGATAAAAGAAATGGTCAAGCAGCATAAAATGATCGAGCCATTCGCGCCATCGCAGGTGAAAGATGCAGGTAACAGCAGAATAGTGTCATATGGTACTTCAAGTTATGGCTATGACGTACGTTGTGCTAACGAATTTAAAATCTTTACCAATATTAATTCTGCGGTTGTGGATCCGAAAAATTTTGATGACAAGTCTTTTGTTAGCATAAACTCTGATGTTTGCATAATCCCGCCAAATTCATTTGCGCTTGCCCGAACGGTTGAGTATTTTAGAATTCCAAGGAGCGTGCTGGTGGTGTGTTTGGGCAAATCAACTTATGCTCGCTGTGGAATAATTGTCAATGTAACCCCGCTGGAACCAGAATGGCAAGGGCATGTCACCCTGGAATTTTCCAATACTACACCGTTGCCGGCAAAAATTTATGCTAATGAAGGCGTGGCGCAAATGTTGTTTTTAGAATCAGATGAAGAGTGTGAAGTGTCCTATGCCGATAAAGCCGGCAAATATCAGGGACAAACCGGGGTAACTTTACCTAAAACCTGATGCACATAGTTAACAAAGCCTTATATCGGGAAATTTTCACCGTATTCCTTGTTACCATCCTGGTGTTATTGATTGTCATTCTTACCACCCAGTTGGCAAAATATTTAGCCTGGGCCGCTTCCGGCAGAATTGCCGCGGACTCGGTTTTTAGTATTTTAGGATTAAAACTGCCAACCTATCTTATCAGACTGGTGCCGCTTGGGATGTTTCTTGCTACCTTGTTGGTATTTGGCAGAATGGGGCAGGATCGTGAATTAGTAGTATTGCTGGCAAGCGGGGTTGGCTTTGACAAAATTAGCAAAATGGTGTTCAAGCTGGCTGTGGTTTTTAGCCTGATTTTGGCAATTTTATCTTTTTTTGTATCACCGCTGGCAGAGCGACAAAGTGACATCATGCACAAAACCTATGCCAAGCTTGGTATATTGGAAGGAATAGCGCCTGGTAAATTTAATGAACTGCCGGGAGGCAACCGGACACTTTATGCCGAAAAGGTCGATTCTAATAACACATTGCACAATGTTTTCGTACGAGTGCACACGGAAAAAAGCCAGCATATCTTGAAAGCAAAAAAAGGAGCAATTAAAACTGAGGATGGTTACGCGATATTAACTTTGTATGATGGAACCAGAAACTCACGCAAAAATAAAACGCTGGAATTTAGCATTGTAAAATATAAGACTCATGGCATTGTGTTAGCGGAATCTGCCCCCCGGACCGCGGTTTATGCTATTGACGGCATGCCAAGTAAGTTGCTTTTACAAGATCTGCATAATCCTGAATCACTCGGAGAAATTCTGTGGCGATTGTCGATCCCTATAATGGGGCTGGTGCTAATGATGCTGGGGGTGGGGCTTAGCTCCTACAGGCCAAGGAGCGGCAAATATGGAAACCTGTTGCCAGGCGTGGTCATCTATTCTGTCTATTTTAGTGTGCTAAAGACGTTTAAATATGAACTTGATTCCGGTAATTTTAACGCCGGCTATGGTATCTGGCTGTTACATGGGTTAATGCTGGCACTTGCCATTTGGACAATTTTGCGCACATTAAAGCCGTTAAAATCTTGACATGAGGATATTGAGACTATATTTAGCCCGGGAAACTTTCCTTGCAACCCTGGTGGTTTTGCTAATTTTATTGGCGGTGCTCTTGCTGTTTTTGCTGATTGATGAGCTAGGTGACTTAAGCCCCGGTTATGACATTGTGATAGCTCTGGCAGTTGTGGCACTAAAACTGCCCACCTGGATTGTTAGAATTTTCCCGCTGGCCTTGATGATAGGAACAATATTCGCCCTGGGGAGGCTGGCAGATCAAAGTGAACTAACAGTCATACGAAGCTCGGGAATTTCAACTAATAGCATTTTGTATTCCGTGCTGTTAGCAGGACTAATCCCGATTATTTGCATGTTATTGATGGCTGAATATGTCGTGCCAAGGTCTGAGTTTAACGCACAGAATATTTACAATGCCGCGCATAACAAATTTTTATTTCAAAAAACCCGATATGGTGTGTGGTTGCGCAATAAGGATAATTTTTTACACATTGGCAAAATGCTTTCAGTGTCCAATATGCAAGATATAACATATTATAAATTTAGCAAAAACCAGTTACAAAAGGCAATATCGGCTCCCAATGGCAGGATTGATAACAATGGTATGTTGTATTTTTACCAGCCGCAGACGTATGAGTTTACGCGAACCGCAGTAAAAACTCATCAGGATAAAATACTTGTTATAAAAACCGGAATGTCACCGCATATGCTTGCGCAGATTCAGATTGAGCCTAATATTCAGGCAAGTAAGGATTTGTTAGAGCAAAGAAACTATCTTAAGCAAAACCTGTTTGATACCACACAGATTGATTATGCGCTATGGTCGAGATTAAGCTACCCATTTACCTCGTTTCTTATGCTGTTTTTGGCCTTCCCTTTCGTGTTGGGCTCCAATCGAATCAAAACCGCAAGCCAAAGGATTTTTACCGGGATTATGGTTGGTCTGGTTTTTTTCACCATAAGCCGGATACTGGAGCAGATAGGGCTTTTATATTATGTGCCAGGCTGGTTTAGTTATTTTGCACCAATTGTGATGTTTTTTATTCTGGGTCTGGTGCTTTATCGGCGAACTTTATTTTGAAACTTATCATGACAGAAGCGATAAGCGACAGAATCACATAAAAAGTAAAGAAGTATAAACCGTTTTCTGTCTGCGATTTGGTAATGGAACTATTACTGGAGGCAAAAAATACCACCAATATTGCAACAACAAACACGTCAGTCATTGACCATTTCCCTAAATGCGAAAACCAGTCGCTGATTTTTTGCCGGTATTTGAAGTTTTTAACCAGATTTATAAGCACCAGAGTAAGTGTTTTGGCAAACGGCAAAATCACGCTGAACAATAGTAAAAGGTAGGCAAGAAAAGTATTGCCATTAGCCAGTAATTTTTTAATTGAGCCAATGATGCCTTTAGACTCATACTGAAAAATAGTTTTTCCTAAAAGGGGTAATTCTTTGCTCGATTCTATAGTTAAAATCGGTACGGTAAGTCCAACCCACAAACATATAGCAGAAACCAATAATAAACATAAAGCCAAATCGTCGTAATTTGTTCTGGCCACAAAGGCAAGAGCTATGGCGATGATAGCGATTAAGGCAAAATCGATACTTAACCGGTTAATCTTGTTTTGGCTTTTGTCAATTAATACTAGCGCAAGGCGTAAGTCTTCTTTGCCTGTTTCTGGGCGGAATTTATCAGGGAGTATCTTGTCTACCAACCAGTCGATTAAACTATCACTGATGTCGTCAATTCTACCCTCGGCAGATAAAGCAGAAAACATCTCATACTGCAAAATCTGTTTGGCTTTTGCATAATGGTTTATTTGTTTTGCATGGCATATAAGAATGCCTAACAAAACGACAATAGCCAGAACAATGAAAATTTTTAAAGCTTCCGACAATTGGGTTAGTCCTTAACAACTTGAAGCGGCTCCTTGCCGTATTTATCTCTAAACCAATTGATACTCTTAAGAATCCCTGGCTGTTTAATTAACCATCGCTCCAGCTTATATTTGCCGGGAAAATTCAACAATGTTATGCCAACGATGGTGCTTATAATGCCAGGCCCTGGTAAAAACAACATAAAAAAACCTAGCACCAATAAAACCAGACCCAGAGCGTTTTTTATTATCATCAGGATTACATAAACTAGTAGATTATTGTATTTAACTCTGTGTCTGGTTTCTGGTAAAAAATAATCCCGGGGAATTTGCGCAGTAATCCAAGGCATGCTTACTATAGTTACAATAAAAATCATAACGGAGACGCCACCAAGCCACCATAATAAATTATCATGCTGTTGCAGCCAACTTTGGACAGTTTGCAAAAACTCAAGCATTTAAATCTTTAAATGTCTGTTCTGCGGCCTCTATGGTCTTGTTAATATCTTCTGCGCTATGGGCGGCCGAGACAAAACCTGCCTCATAGGGAGATGGTGCCATATACACTCCAAGCTGCAACATTTTATGGAAAAATTTGTTAAATAATTCTATATCACATTTGCTAACTTCAGAAAAATTCTCCACTTTTTCCTGTTCGGTAAAAAACAAACCAAACATACCACCCACCTGATTCGCGCGCATGGCAACATCATATTTTGCGCTTAGCTTTACTACGCCCTGGGTTAACGTTTCCACTTTGGCTGCCAGGTCAGCATAAAAACCCGGCCTGGAGATTAATTCCAGGGTTTTTAAACCAGCGGCCATAGCGATCGGGTTACCGGATAAGGTACCGGCCTGATATACCGGGCCTAACGGTGCCAGGTGCCGCATAATTTCACGTTTGCCGCCAAAAGCCCCAACTGGCATGCCTCCGCCAATAACCTTGCCCAAAGTGGTAAGATCAGGTTCAACCTTGTAATGCTCTTGAGCCCCACCCAGCGCAACTCTAAATCCGGTCATAACTTCATCAAATATTAGTACTATTCCATGTTGATCTGCCAGCTTGCGCAAAGCTTCAAGAAATCCTGCTACTGGCGGCACACAGTTCATATTACCGGCCACTGGTTCTACGATAATACAGGCAACTTTATCACCTATCTCATTTAGCACCCCAGTGATTTGCTCAATATCATTGTAACTCAGGGTAATGGTGTGTTCGACCAGAGAAGCCGGAACCCCGGCTGAGGTTGGAACCCCGAATGTCAAGGCACCGGAGCCTGCTTTTACCAGAAGCGAATCAGCATGACCATGATAACAACCTTCAAATTTAATAATCTTGTCCCGACCGGTATAGCCTCGTGCAAGGCGAATAGCGCTCATGGCAGCTTCCGTCCCGGAACTTACCATGCGCAGTAAATCAATGCTCGGCACCAGCTGTTTTACTTTTTCTGCCATTTGGGTTTCAACTTCTGTGGGCGCGCCATAGCTTAAACCGTTAGCGGCCGCCTCTTGCACTGTTTTAATAACTTCCGGGTGTGCGTGACCTAATATCATTGGCCCCCAGGATCCCACATAATCTATGTATGTGTTATCATCAACATCAAATAGATAAGCGCCCGCGGCTCTGCTAATAAATATTGGTTCGCCACCAACGCTCGAAAAGGCTCGTACTGGTGAATTTACCCCTCCTGGCATGGATTTTTGCGCCTTGGCAAACAGGGTATGCGAATTCTTGTTCATTAATTTACTCATTAAATTGTTGTTGTATAAGTTTAGCAGAGTTTTCAATTGCTGCCGTGCCAAATACACCATTAATCACAGCCAGCATATCAGCCCCGGCCATAATTAACTTTTTCGCGTTTTTGGGTGTAATACCTCCAATCGCCACAATTGGAATTTTCAGTTTTTCTTTGGCCTCTAGCAGAAGATCACTTTTTGCCCTGATTGCCTGCGGCTTGGTGCTGGAGGCAAAAAAGCTGCCAAAAGCTACGTAATTCGCGCCGGCTTTTTCGGCTTCAAGTGCAAAGGCAAAATTATCATGACAACTTAAGCCGATAATTGCCTCATCACCCAATAACTCTCTAGCTTTTTCGATACTTATATCATTTTGGCCTAGGTGTACTCCGGCGGCACCGACCTTTTTGGCAAGCTCGATATCATCATTAATTATTAACGGCACAGATAAATTTGTACACAAAGTCATCAAGTCTTGAGCCTCCCATAATTTTTGTGCTGCGGAGGCGGTTTTATTTCGATATTGCACCAGGCAGGCGCCGCCAGCAATTGCCTGGCCGACTGAGCTTACAAGCTTGGCGCTTGGGATAAGCTCAGGGTCAGTGATGACATATAATCCTTGCATTAAACTTTTCTTTCCGGCAGCTGCTGTTGCCGACCCATGATGCAGGACTTGTCAATAGTGCGCCAGGTATAATTAAGCGCCATTTTTGCGGCCTTCTTGCATGGAATTTTTTGTCCGATAAAAGAACTTAAACTTGCCGCCAAGGTGCAGCCGGAGCCATGATAAGCTCCGCTAATTTTAGGGTATGTAAAAGACTTTTGTTCTTTACCAAACCAGTAATGAGTAACTTTGGATTTGGAACCAGAACTATCAGTGGCGGTAAGAAGAATATTTTTGCAGCCGGTATTTTTGATGTCTGCAATTTTATTCTCAAGAACCTCGGCCGAGCTTAGCTTTTGCAATTCTATCATGTTTGGAGTAATTACAGTGCTAAGAGGCAGTAGATACTTGCGGATAGCAAGAGCAAGTTCTGTGCCGCCTAAATCATCACCCATGCCGCTTGTTATTATTGGGTCCAAAATCATTGGAACCTGCGGCAAGGTTTTAACAATTTTGGCAATGGTTTTAACCACCGTCTTATTGGCGCACATGCCAATCTTGATTGCCGAGATGTCAAACTCCTCAAGCACATATTGGCTTTGCCAAGCAATCCATTTGGGGGCTATGGGCTTGATTTTATAAACCCGTTTGGTATTTTGCGCAGTGATGGCGCAGCCAATGCTCATGGCTTTAGCTCCAGTCTGAAAAATGGCTTCGATATCCGCTTGAATCCCAGCGCCGCCTGTAGGGTCCAGACCGCCAAAACAAAGAATTATCGGTCTCATGTGCGAGGCCCGAAAATGTCAGTGCCTATACGCACCATTGTAGAGCCTTCAGCTATGGCAGCCTCCAGATCATTTGACATTCCCATGGACAAGGTGTCTATATCCAGTCCCTGGTTTTGTAAATCATCAAAGATTTTTTTTAAGTTTCCAAAGGGCTTGCGTTGTTCGGTAAAGTTTGAGGCCGGCTTGGGGATTGTCATTAGGCCTCGCAGTTTTAATTTCTTCAAATCCCGTATTGCCCAGGCTAAATCCATAGCGGTTTTTGTGTCGCAACCGAACTTTTTAGGCTCCGAGCTTATGTTAATCTGGATACATACATTAAGCGGCGGCAAAGTTTCTGGTCTGAATTTGTCAAGCAGTAACGCAAGTTTTAAGCTATCTACCGTATGTATCCAGGAAAAATTCTCTGCCACCTGTTTGGCTTTATTGCTTTGAACATGCCCGATAAAGTGCCATGTTATTTTAGTGTTATCCAGGGCCTTAATCTTGCCAATAGCATCTTGTAAATAATTCTCGCCAAATTCAAACAGCCAGTTTGTACTTGCTTCCTTAAGCATGGAAACGGGTTTGGTTTTGCTTACCGGCAATAATTTTACCGAATTTGGGACGCGGTCAAATTTGGCTTCGGCCGCGCGAATTCTGGCAATGACTTTGGCAAGATTGATTTTAATCATACACATTTGGTTAAACTGGGTATAAACTATAGCACTATTGTAATTTATAAGATTTTTGCTTATCTGAATTTTGGCCATCAAAGCATGAAAATTTTTTATTTCCTTTTGATTTTGCTGCTAGGCGTATCATGTGTGCCAAAAAAGACGAAAGAGGCGCCTGTTAAGTATATCCCAACACCACCGCCGCGTCCGGGTGTGGTGCCTGGCTCTAAGCCTAAACCCAAACCCCAAAAAACAGTAAGCTTGCCATCAACGGTTAAAAAAGCACCCAAACTGCCAAGGCCCCAAGAGGCGGAAATAACATTAGGAGATGCTGTCGTAGAAAACCCGAAATAGCATGGGTAAAAAGTTTCCGGAGCCACCATGTGCCTTGCAGCATTTACAGGTCAAGGCGCAAATTTTGCTAAAACAAAACTGTAACCCTGCTGCATTGGCATGTGGAGGCAGTGGCGATTTTTGTGCGATCTAAATAGATTATGTATGAACTGATAGCTGGAGCTGACGAAGCAGGTCGCGGACCATTGGCAGGCCCGGTTACCGCCGCCGCGGTTATTCTGCCGCACAAGCATAATATTAGGAATTTGATGGACTCAAAAAAACTAGGTTCGCGACGACGTGCGAATATGGCGAAAATCATCAAAGAGCAGGCTTTGTGTTATGCGGTATCTTTTGTGGATCAGGCAGAAATAGACAGAATCAACATTCTGCAAGCCAGTTTAAAAGCAATGAGGCAGGCCGTTGAAAAGCTTGAACCAAAACCAACTAAGGTTCTGGTTGATGGCAACAAAGCCCCGGAAATTACCGGGATGCAAGTAACACCAATAATTAAAGGCGATGCTACAACCAAGGAAATAAGTGCAGCGTCAATTCTGGCCAAAACTGCTAGGGATGAGTTAATGTTAAAATACGACAAATTTTTTCCGGAGTATGGTTTTGCAAGGCATAAGGGTTACGGCACCAAGTTTCATCTTGAGGCACTGGCAAGTTATGGGGCTTGCGAACTGCACAGAAAAAGTTTTGCTCCGGTAAAAAGACTTGTAAGCAAATGAGTGAAGACTTTGTTCATTTGCACGTACACTCGGAATATTCCATGGTCAGTGGAATCATTAGAATTAATGAATTATTTGCTAAACTTTCAGCCAACGGCCAAAAAGCAGTGGCGCTCACTGACAGCGGCAATATGTTTGGCGCAATTAAATTTTATCGGGCCGCTCTTGCAAATAATATAAAACCTATACTTGGTGCCGCAGTTGAGATTTATAAAGCTGACAGCACCGAAACATACAGCCTGGTGCTGTTGGCACAAAACACTGTTGGTTTTAAGAATCTGAAAATTTTATTATCTAAAGGCTACACTGAAGGCCAGCGCCACGGCAGGCCATTGTGTCATACAGATTGGATAAGGGAATTTGCTGATGGCATAATAGCTTTATCAGGAGCATCTCAGGGCGATATTGGCAAGGCAATTCTGGCTGGTGATTATGCAGCGGCTGAACAGTTTGCAAATAATTGGCAGCAGATTTTCCCGGGAAGATTTTACCTGGAGTTAGTCCGGACTGCACGTGACCATGAAGAACAGGTCGTTCAGGCGAATCTGGCGCTTGCCGCAAAGTTAGACTTACCGGTAGTTGCCACTAATGACGTGCATTTTCTGGAAAAAGCAGATTTTGCTGCACACGAAGCCAGGGTCTGTATAAATGAAGGACGTTTATTAAATGACCCGCGACGGCTAAGCAAATTTTCTCAGGAACAGTTTCTGGTTACCACAGAAGACATGCAAAAGAAATTTGCTGATATAAGCGCCGCCTTGGTTAACAGTGTAGAAATAGCCAAAAGGTGCACGATGATAATAGATCTGGGACAGTCATATTTGCCTTTGTTTCCGACGCCCTCTGGCTTAAGCGAGGCGGAGTATTTACATAAGCAGGCGGAACATGGTTTGCAATTAAAACTTGCAGACCTCTTTCCGGATAAAAAACAGCGCGATTATCAGTATCCGCTATATCGGACACGGCTTGAAGAAGAGCTTGGGGTTATTCTGAATATGGGGTTTCCCGGATATTTTTTGATAGTGTCTGATTTTGTTAAGTGGGCAAAGAAACAGGGGATACCGGTTGGGCCAGGCCGAGGCTCCGGCGCCGGTTCTCTGGTTGCTTTTTGTCTTGACATTACCGAGCTTGACCCCATAGCCCACGAGTTGTTGTTTGAGAGGTTTTTAAATCCAGACCGAATTAGCATGCCGGATTTTGACATTGACTTTTGTATTGAAGGGCGTGATCGTGTTATCGCCTATGTAGCCCAAAAGTATGGTCAGGATCAAGTTTCACAAATAATTACTTTTGGCAGCATGAATGCCAAGGCGGTGGTGCGAGACGCAGGCAGAGTATTATCTTACCCGTATGGTATGGTTGACAGCATCGCCAAGCTAATACCTTTTGATCTTAATATGACTCTGGACAAGGCGTTGGCCGAATCTGCTGACTTGGCAGAACGGTATGCCGAAGATGAGGAAGTAAGGAATATTATAGACTTGGCAAAATCCCTGGAGGGTATCAAAAGAAATGCTGGCAAGCACGCGGGCGGAGTGGTTATTGCGCCAACCGCGCTTACGGATTTCTCCCCAATATACTGCGAAGAAAACGCAAGTTCACCGGTCACGCAATTTGACAAGAACGATGTTGAAGAAGTGGGGTTGGTTAAATTTGATTTTTTGGGTCTTAGAAACCTTACGATCATAAACTGGACCTTGCAGACTATAAATGCCGCAGTCCAGGACAAAATTGATATAAGAAAAATACCGCTGGATGACACAAAAGTATATCAGCTTTTATGCGCGCAGAAAACTACCGCAGTATTTCAGTTAGAATCGCGCGGGGCTAAGGATCTTATAAAACGCTTGCAACCTAATAAATTTGTGGAGATTATCGCGCTGGTGGCTCTTTATCGACCAGGTCCTCTGGATGCGGGAATGACTGACAGCTTTGTTAAGCGTAAGCATGGGCGGGAAAAAATAGCATATTCCCACCCATTACTCAAGGACATCCTGGAACCGACCTACGGGGTTATGGTGTACCAGGAACAGGTTATGCAAATTGCCCGATCCCTGGCCGGATATACTTTGGGTGAGGCGGATATTCTACGTCGGGCCATGGGCAAGAAGGACCAAAAAGAAATGGCGGAACAACGAGATAAGTTTATAGCAGGTTCCAGCGCGAATAAAGTTACAGAAAAAGTATCAACGGAAATTTTCAATGCAATTGAACAATTTGCAAAATATGCGTTTAACAAGTCACATTCAGTCGCGTATGCCTTGATTGCCTATCAAACTGCCTGGCTTAAAACCCACTACCCGGCCGAGTTTATGGCATCGGTAATGTCGGCGGATATGGATCATACCGACAAGGTGGTTTTTTTATTAGAAGAAAGTAGAAGCTTGGGGCTTAAAGTACAGCCGCCTGATATAAACTTAAGCTCTTATAAGTTTGTCGCTAAAAATGGCAACGAAATTATCTATGGTCTGGGTGCGATAAAGGGAGTGGGAGAAGCAGCGATAGAAATTGTTCTTAACGAACGCCGGGACGGAATGTTTGCTGATTTATATGATTTTTGTCGTAGAGTTGACAGTTCCAGGGTAAATAAGCGGGCAATAGAGGCTTTGGTAAGATCTGGAGCAATGGACAGCATAGTGCCTCTTGCAATTGATGAAAGTAAAATGTGGCATGGGCGCGCCAGCTTGCTTGCCAGTTTGCCGCGCGCAATGCTTTCTGCTGAACAGGTAAATCGTGACAAACTTTTAGGTCAAAACGACCTGTTCCAGACCGACAGCCCTGAAAAGAACAGTCACTTTGAGTATATAGCGGCCAAACCTTGGACCGATAATGAAAGATTATACGGAGAGCGCAATACCCTGGGGTTGTTTTTAACGGGGCACCCAATAGCCCAATATAAGCAAGAGCTTGCTAACTTTATCAGCTGTGAAGTGGGGGACATTGATAAGACTTTTACCAATGTGCGGTTTGCCGGTTTGCTGCTTGAAGTAAGAACTCGTAAAACCAGGCAAGGCAAAAGCATGGCTAATTTGTGGCTGGATGATAAAAGCGGGCAAATTGAGGCCACATTATTCTCCGAGGCTTATGATAAATATCGACACCTGCTGGAACCTGATGCAATTTTAATAATTGAAGGGATGGTGCGCAATGATGAGTACACTGGCGGGCATATGGTTACGGTGGACAAGGTAATGGATCTGGATACGGCACGTATCGAACAGGTTAAATATCTGCAAATTTCTTATAAAGAGGCTGACCAGGCCCAAGTTGCTGAATTGCATGAAACATTAAAACCATTTTTGAATAGCGCCTGTCCGGTAAAGATTAATTATACAAATACTGCCGGCAGTGGCAGCATATGGTTAGGCCAAGACTGGAAGGTTAAACCGTCAGCCGAGTTATTGCGGCGTTTGCAAAGTTTGTCCTGGATAGACGACGCCAGTTTATATTATAATTAGTTCGAAACAATTTCTTACTACTTGGTAAAGCACATGAACCCTGACTATCTGGATTTTGAGCAGCCAATTGCTGATCTTAAAGCGAAAATTCAGCAATTACATTACGTATCAAGTGAAGAAGATTCCATAGATATAGTAGAAGAGATTGAAAATCTTGAGGCCAAGTGTGCGGATCTTACCAGATCAATTTATGCCAAGTTAGGCCCGGCGCAGATTTCCAAAGTTTCCAGACATCCATTGCGGCCTTATACTCTGGATTATCTTAACCATGTTTTCACAGATTTTGAACAATTGCATGGTGATCGGGCTTTTGCCGACGACCAGGCGATAATATGCGGGATAGCCAGACTTGATAATAAGCCGGTGGCTTTTATAGGCCAACAAAAGGGACGCAGCACTCAAGACAAGGTCACGCATAATTTTGGCATGGCGCGCCCTGAGGGATATCGCAAGGCTGCAAGAATAATGCGCCTTGCGGAAAAATTTACCTTGCCGATTATAACATTTATAGATACTCCAGGAGCATATCCCGGGATTGGAGCTGAGGAGCGGGGGCAAAGCGAGGCTATTGCCAGCAATTTGAAGCTAATGGCCAGTCTTAAGACGCCAATAATCGCCACTGTGATCGGTGAAGGCGGCTCTGGCGGTGCCTTGGCAATTGGAGTTGCCGATAAGGTCAATATGCTGCAATATAGTACTTATTCAGTTATATCTCCGGAAGGCTGTGCGTCAATTTTGTGGAAAAGTGCTGATAAGGCCGATGAAGCAGCAGAGGCAATGGGTTTGACGGCAGAGCGCCTGCATGAACTAGAATTAACTGATGAAATTATCCCGGAACCGCTAGGTGGCGCTCACAGCGACCCCGAGCAAATGGCTAACACATTGCGCGAGTCACTAATTCGTAATCTTGACGAACTTGTCACACAGGATTTAGACGCTTTGCTAAAAGCAAGATATGAAAAGTTCATGAGTTTTGGCAACTTTGAGGAATGAGATCAAGGAGCTTAAAGCGCCTCTTCTTAAGCTGGTAAATAAAATAAACCCTACAAAACTTTATGTCGCTTATAGTGGCGGGGTCGATTCTACGGTTTTATTGCATATTTTGGCGGACCTAAAAAATAAAAATCAAATAATTCCATCGCTGCAAGCCATCCACATTAATCATAATTTGCAACAAAACGCTGGCAAATGGGCAAAACACTGCCAAGATAAATGCTTGGAGCTAGGTGCTGATTTTAAACTGGTGCGAGTGCAGGTTGATACCATGAGGCCCAGTCTGGAATCTGAGGCGCGCCAAGCCAGGTTTGCCGCTTTTGCCAAAGAGCTTGGAAAAAATTCCGCCTTGCTTATGGCTCAGCACCGGGACGATCAGGTTGAGACCTTTTTCTTGCGTCTTGTGCGAGGGGCGGGGCCACATGGCTTGGCGGCCATGCGACCAATAAGAAAATTGCATAAAGGAGTTTTATTAAGACCATGGCTTGAGGTACCAAAAAATACAATTATCAAATATGCCAAAGAGCATGGTATTGACTGGGTTGAGGACGATAGCAATCTTGATAGATCTATTGATAGAAATTTTTTGCGTCTTGAGGTTATACCAAGACTAAAAGAGCGTTGGCCGGGGCTAGGTAAAACCGTATCCAGATCAGCCAGACTTTTAGCAGAAACTTCCAAAGCAAGTTACCGGCTAAAACCTAGGCTTAAAGTAAAAAAGCTGGCAAAACTAAAATCCGCCGCCGCCGGTGATATGGTGTATCAGTGGTTAAGATATTTAGGCGCGCCCATGCCATCGCATAAGAAAATACAAAATATTGTCAAAGAGGTGGCCTTGGCTAGAAAAGATGCCAGGGCGTATGTAAGCTGGCGGGGTGGAGAAGTAAGAAGATATGCCGGTAAGCTGTATTATTTTCGACAGAAACAAAGCCTTGAAAAAAATAACCAGAGCAAGACGTTAAGCGGCAAAGATATAATTGCGATTGCCAATAATGGAGTTGTGGAGTTTGCCAAATCTGCATTGTATGTGACTATGGCACAAAGCAGGGGGCTGTTAATAGAAGAACATGATGAAATAACCATTAAATTTGCCCAAGGCGGCGAGAAAATAAAGCCTGTTTTTGGCAAACACACCAAAAAATTAAAAAAAATCTGGCAGGAGCAACAGATTCCACCATGGGAACGGCGCAAAATTCCCTTGATATTTATAAACGGTAAATTAGCACAAGTTGTTGGAATTTGTACTGAGGGCGCTTTGACTGCAAATCAAGATTCAACAGAATCTGGCATAAGTTTTAGCATGGATAAAAAATGCAGGCGATGATTTTAGCAGCCGGTAGAGGCGAGCGTTTACGGCCATTGACTGACAATATCCCTAAGCCTTTGCTCAAAGTTAAAGGTGAAGCGCTGATAGTACAGCAGATTAAAAAACTGCAAGCTGCCGGTGTAGAAAAAATAGTTATTAATGTTTCCTGGCTTGGTGACATGATAATGGACTATTTAGGTGATGGCGCAAATTATGGGGTTGCAATTTCATATTCGATAGAACCGGCCGGCGCACTTGAAACTGCCGGCGGGATAATCGAGGTTTTGCCGGAGCTGGGACAAAAGCCTTTTATTGTAGTAAACTCGGATATTCACACCAGCTTTGATTATTCTGATTTGAATCTTGCAAAAGACTCCTTGGCGCATTTGATATTGGTTGCTAACCCTGAGCACAACCTACAAGGCGATTTTAGTTTAGTAAATGGCCAACTGACAAAGTCCGCGCAAGAAAACTATACTTTTAGCGGAATTGGTCTGTATCGGCCTGAACTTTTTAAACCATATGCCAAAGGCCGGCGTTCCTTGTTATCCGTCTTGAGTAATGCTATGGAAAACTCAATAATAACCGGAGAATTGTTCGCCGGAACCTGGCATGACATAGGTACACTTAAGAGGCTTGAGGTTTGTGATTTATAGGCCTTTTACTGTTTTTTCAGGATATAAAAAAAAGACCAAGAATAAGCTTAGGCGGTAAAATTTATTTAGGCTTTTAAGTTTGACAAAATATCCTTAAATCTTTTTATTGTCGAATCACTAAGCACTTTGCATATATCTATTTTATTTTCCGTTATATTTTGTAATAACGCTCGGATTACATTTAGAAAAATTTTCTTCTTAACTTTCTTAGATGCGGTTTTCTTAAAAACTATTTCATATAGTTTGGCTTTTTCGTTGCTGTTAAATATATCTTCAATTTTTGGTGAATTCTCTGGAAGTAAGTAAAAATCGTCTTCAAGTAGATTGAACCGTTCAATGTATTTCTTTTTATTCTTTTTTCCTTCTTTGTCATTATCTAAGAAAATTTTGAATTTGGTATTCCATCCTAAATTAAGAGAAATTAAGGTTTCTAGATTTGATGCGCTGCCACCAGGGTAAATAGCATGGGTTTCATTTTCGTCTAATATCAAATGCATAAATTTAAAAATCGTAGCATCTGAGGGTCCTTCGGCAATGATAGCTTTTTTCCAAGAAACATCCATGCTGTTAGGCACTATATTTAAGCAATCGTATAAAGGTTGGTAATAAGATACCTTAGCAGTTTTCCCTTGAATGTACTTTCCCCATTTTACACAATTAATTGCGCCACTATCTCTAGAAACTATATATGTGTTTTTAATGTTTTCTGCAGAAACCAAGTATCTACTATGGGTTGTATATACAAGGGTGGTATCTTCAACTAACTTATTGAAATCGCCAACCATTTTTTCTTGAGCCGTAGAATGTAGGTTATAAGCTGGCTCATCAATTAGGTATATTGGTTTGCCAGAACCTTCTCTTAAAATTTTTCTCCTAAATTCTGTCTTCATTAAAAAAGAAAGATACCAAATTGCTCCCTTGCTCCTTTCATTTGTAGAATAAGTTGTCCCATCTTTTTCAGTGATTTTGATATTAAAACTTCTATCTTTTTCTTGGAAATGTAATTCTGCTTCTTCTATAGAGTCAACGCCAGACAAGTCTTTCCATTTATTTGTGAATGTTTCCTGTAAAGTTTTGTTTACCCTTTTTCTTACAGTTAAAGCGTCATTCTCACGTCGGTTGTTTGGAGAATAAAATTCAAGAAAACTTTTTATAGAATAAGAGTTATCAGTATTACGAAAAAGCCCTTCAATAATCTCATACCACAAAGAATTAAAACCTGCCTGCCTTTTGCTTGTTTTTATGTTAGAGGGGATTGTGTCTTGAAAGTCCTCAAAATAAATAATAAATGGGCATTTAGATACGACCTCCTGAGCCAGGGCAGATTCGAGATATGAATTTCCAATTTGATTAATTCCTTCAAACTTATAATAAGTTTTTTGGGGCTCACCGTTATTGAAAGGTATAATACGAGCAATAGAGAATTGCTTTTTAGTGTTGATATCTGCCGCTAGAGCTTTTACAACATTTTTTTCTTTAGTGTTTATTTTAAGTTTTCTTGTTAAACGATTAAAAAAATCATTTTGGATTTGTTCATTAAGTACGATCTCAGCAGTTAAGATACTATTGCCAGTATAAGTTATATCTTGTTTGTCCCTCATTGAAGAAAAAAAATGCTTTTTTAGTTGTGCATCTTCAGGGTCATTATGAAAATCAAAAGCCTCAATCCCTTTTAATATACTTGTTTTGCCTGATTCATTTAGACCTAAAAGTAAAACCAAATCGTTTCTTGCAAAATTTAGTGAGATGTTTTTTATTCCTCTGAAATTCTCTAACGTGAATTTTTTAAATGAGAAATTTTCTCTAGGTTCTTTTGTTGAGGGGAAAAAACTTAAAGGTATCTCGTAAAAACCGTAATTTGTTTTAATCGCGGTGCTAACTAAATCATTTATTTTGTCTGCCATTGTAGTCTCTAGTATGTATTAGAATAATTGGTAAATATTAGACCCATTCTTTGAGATGTGAGAGATAAAGAGACACAAAGCTTAATTATTTTTCTCCCTCCATTGTTCAAGCAAATCTAGGTTAATGTTCATAATAATCAGAATTATGGAAAAATATCTTCTCGACGATTGACATGTTGAGTTATTGGGCGCAGATAAGCTTGGTATAACTGACCTTGCCAAGGTCTACCATGGGGAGAAATATAACACACAATTAAGTTTCCCCCCCTGAACTTTCCAAAATAATCTCATCCAGCTCACTTAACCTGGCCATGCTAATGAGTTTTTGTGGCAGGTTATGTAATTTAAGTTTGATGTCATGCTTTTTAGCCTGGCGCAGCCAATACAGAATAATTGCTAATGCTACCGAATTGGCGTATTGGACCTCAGCAAAGTCGATATTAACCTGACTTTTGCCCTTAAAAAAATTATGGCTTGCCTGTAGTACCTTGTTGGCGGTTGTTGCATCCAACACCCCATCTAGCACTAAAGTATTGGTATCTGGCGCAAGCATTTATCTTTTTGCTTTTAAAACCTTGTTAAGTCCGGCCAGGCCGGATTTCTTTATTATTGGCCGGTATTGGTTTTTAAAGCTGGAGATCAAATTAAAACCACCTACGGTTACATCATATGCTCGCCAGCCTTTGCTTTTGTGGCGATATAAACTATAGGTTATACCAATGGGGCTGCCGCCACTGCGGATAAATTTTGATTTTACCTTAGCCTGTTTTTTGCCGGGCACATGTCTGTAGGGCAGCATTTCGACTCTTTGATCAGCATATTTTAGTAAAGCTTTAGAATAGGTTCTGATCAGCAAGTCTTCAAATTCTTTTATAAAGGTTCTTTTATCAGTTCTGCTGGCAGTACGCCAAGGTTTGCCGATGATATAGGCTGAGGTTCTGACCACATCCCAATGAGGTTTTATCTGCCCAAGCAATTTTCTTGCAACTTTTCTAACCTGGGATGGGTTTTTATCCAGCAATGTCTTATCTTTTTTGAGATGTTTTAATACTTTCGCAGTTAAGGTGCTGACTAGTTTGTCAGGCCTTGAAGTGTTGACTGCCAGTGCCTGAGCACTAAACAACACCAGAACTATTGAAAGAACCAGTTTATTTAAGCTTATCTGCATTTTTATCCCCTTCCTCTTCCGAGGCTTTACTAAATAAAAATTGTCCAATTATTTGTTCAAGCACGATCGCCGACTGAGTGATTTTTATTTCCCCGCCAATTGGCAGCAATGAGGGGGCGCCGCCACCTACGTTCAAACCTATATATTGCTCACCCAAAAGACCTGCCGTTAAAATACTGGCAGATGCATCTTCATACAAAGGGGTCAGGCAATTATCTTCCCCAAATGTGCAAGCTAATGGAAAACCATCATTCCTGTACTGCGGTTCACCACTAGTATCGACCTTTTGTAAGGGCATAAGTTTAGGTTCCAGAGCCAGGGTTACTTTGGCCTGGTAATCAAGATTATCCAGCATTATTGATTTGACCCGACCAACTCTAACACCTGCCACTGTAACTGGTGCCTTTTCTTTTAGTCCACCGATAGCATCAAACAAGGCTGAGACTTCATAGCCTTCAACATCCTTGAAGCTATTAACATTGCTAACCTTCATCGCCAACATTACAAAGGCAGCTATCCCGATTGCGGCGAATATGCCGACTAGAAATTCTATAAATCTGTTGTGTGTCACAATATTTAAAACATCAAGGCAGTTAAAACAAAATTCAAACTTAAAACAGCTAAAGACGTATGCACCACTGACCTTGTGGTGGCTCGACTTACTCCGGCAGAGGTAGGGGTTGCATCATAGCCCTCAAACACCGCAATCCAGCCTGCTACAAATCCAAATGCCAAACTCTTTATAATGCCGCTTAATATATCATCCTGCCAACTTACCGCACCTTGCATTTGCGACCAGAAAGAACCCGCATCTACCTCTAATAATTCAACAGCTACAAAATGTCCGCCGAATATTCCCATCACATTAAAAATAGCAGCTAACAGGGGCATGCTGATTATACAGGATAAAAACCTCGGGGTTATTATTCTGTTTATCGGGTTTACTGCCATCATCTCCATTCCTGTCAATTGCTCGGTAGCCTTCATAAGCCCGATTTCTGCAGTAAAGGCTGAACCTGCACGGCCGGCAAACAATAACGCGGTTATTACAGGCCCAATCTCTCTTACCAGACTGAGGGCGACAAAACTTCCCAAAAGACTTTCCGCGCTAAATTGAACTGTAATATAGTACCCTTGTAAGGCGAGCACCATGCCAACAAACAAGCCTGATACTATAACAATAAGCAATGATAATACACCACTAGCGTAAACCTGTTTTATAACCAATGACAAGCGCCACAAGGTGCCCGGAATTCCAAGAAGAGTTTTACCAAGAAATATATGACTGCGCCCCAAACGCGATACAAAGTTTAAGGTCTTTCGACCCAGCGCATCAATCAATTTAATATTTCCTGCTTATAGTCAGAAGCCGGATAATGAAAAGGCACCGGCCCATCCGGCAGGCCATGCATAAACTGCCGTAACCATTTCGAATCGGATTTGTCTACCTCGGCAGGAGTTCCCTCGCCTACAACTTTACCATTAGAGATGACATAAATATAATCAGCAATACTTGCGGCTTCAGCTATATCATGAGAAACCAGCACACTGGTAAGTCCAAGAGCCTGGTTTAATTCCTTGATCAATTTTACCAAAACCCCCATAGAAATCGGATCCTGGCCGGTAAAAGGCTCATCATACATAATAAAATCAGGATCCAGAGCTATGGCTCTTGCCATTGCTACTCTGCGCGCCATCCCGCCTGACAATTCTGCCGGCATTAGATTGGCGGCCCCGCGTAGCCCAACCGCATTAAGCTTTATCAAAACCAAATCCCGGATCATGCTTTTTGGCAGCTTTGTGTGTTCGCGTAAGGGAAAGGCCACGTTGTCGAATACGTTAAGATCAGTTAACAAAGCGCCGCTTTGAAACAACATCCCCATTTTTTCTCGGGCTTTATATAGTTCTTTGGTGGACAATTTATGTATATTTTGTCCTGCAAAAATTACCTCGCCACTATCTGGCCATAGCTGACCGCCAATTATCTTTAACAGGGTAGTTTTGCCGGTGCCGCTAGGCCCCATAATCGCAACAATATGGCCCTGGGTGATTTGTATATTAAGGCCTTTAAAGATCGTATTCTCAGCATGACTAAATTCGAGATTCTTGATCTTTACCAGAGTTTTGTCCGGTTGTCCCATTAACTTTTGTCTGACTTTTTTATGAGTCTCAATTTGGATTTTGTCGGTTGTTCTGGAGACGCGGCTTTTTTCGGTTTTTTCGTCGGTTCGAACATCATGCCCTTGCCGGTATCTCGGGCAAAAATTCCCAGCACGGCATCAGGAACAAAAGATACATATTCTGATTTACCGTTAAACCTGGCAGAAAAATAAATAAGTTCATTGCCTAAATTAAGATCATGCGTAGCATCCAGGCTCAGGTTAAGGACGATTTGACCATCTTTGGCAAAACCTGGGGGCACCAGGGTATTTTCATAAGATATATCCACTATTACATGCGGCACTTCGTTATTGTCCGTAATCCATTCATGCATGGCGCGAATAAGATACGGGCGGTTAGAGTTCATTGTATAAACTTGTTGGCCAAACTTAGAATGTCATCCAGCTCTGCCGGGGCTCCAACCTGTTGTAGCAGACTCTGGTTGTTCAATACCATTTCAATTAGGTTCATAATTGTCCTCCTGTATAGAAATATTCATAATAATTCGCTAAACGACTTTTGTAAAACTGTATTGCTTGCTTTCTTGTTGGTTTGGGGATAGTCAAGGTTGTAATGCAAGCCACGACTTTCTTTGCGGTTTAGAGCCGAGTCTATAATAAGCTCTGCAATCTGCGCCAGATTTCTTAGTTCCAACAGATGATAGTGTACTTTAAAATTGCTATAATAATCCTGAATTTCCTGCCGTAATAGTTCAATGCGGTTTTTCGCGCGTGCCAGACGTTTGTCAGTCCTAACTATGCCGACATAATCCCACATAAATCTGCGTATTTCATCCCAGTTATGTGAAACCACAACCATTTCATCCGAATCACTAACCTGACTATCATCCCATGGCGGTATATCAAGTTCGATAGCAGCCAGATCAATTCTGGCGTTTATGTCGTCTGCCGCGGCCTTGGCAAAAACCAGGCATTCCAGCAGTGAATTGCTGGCCATCCGATTAGCTCCGTGCAGCCCGGTATAGGCGCATTCTCCTATTGCATATAAGCCATCTACCGAGGTTTTGCCATTAAGGTCCGTTTTAATTCCACCACAGGTATAGTGCGCGGCAGGCACTACTGGCAAGGCCTCCTTGTGCATGGCAAACCCAAACTTTTTCACCTGCCTGGAAATAGTTGGAAAATGTTTTTTAATAAATTCTTTGCCCTTGAAACTTATATCAAGATATACATTGTCCACTCCTAAGCGTTTCATTTCATGATCAATGGCCCTGGCGACTATGTCTCTTGGCGCTAATTCTTGCCGCGGGTCAAAATCATGCATAAATCTCGTACCATTAGGCAGTAATAACCTGCCACCTTCGCCCCGAATCGCTTCAGTTAGCAGAAAAGATTTGGCGTGCGGGTGATACAGGCAAGTTGGATGAAATTGGTTAAATTCCATATTAGCAATTTTGGCGCCAAGTCGCCAGGCCATGGCGATGCCATCACCGGTTGAGCCATCCGGGTTGGAACTATACAAATAAACTTTGCTGGCACCACCGGTAGCCAACACGACCATTTTTGCTTTAAACACTACAACCTTATCTTGTTTTATATCTAAAACATAAGCTCCCAACGCTTGATTTTTTGTAGCTCCAAGCTTTAAACCACTTAGCAAGTCAATCGCAATATGCCGGGAGAACAGAACAAGATTTTTGCGGCTTTTAACCGCACGCAATAACGTATTTTCAAGTTTTTTGCCTGTTTTATCTTTAGCGTGTATAACCCTTCTTTTGCTATGTCCGCCTTCGCGGGCTAAATGATAATCATCATTGTGATCTTTGGTAAAAGTAACTCCAAGCTTAATCAGGCGTTCTATCGCAGCCGGAGCTTTTTCCACCACATGCTTAACCACATGTTTGATGCAAAGCCCCGCGCCGGCGTTTATGGTATCATTGATGTGATCTTTGAAGGAATCATCACTGCCTAATACCGCGGATATGCCGCCCTGTGCCTGATAGGTTGAGCCATCCTTAAAGTTTTCTTTGGACAAAATCGCGACTTTCAACTTTCGATTTAGCTCTAACGCCAAAGTAAGTCCAGCCGCGCCACTTCCCAAAATCAACACATCATATTGGTGATTCATTAAATTTATGTAAAATACCCAGGTGGAAAATGATAATAGATCAAAGCGCCGCGGTATATACCTGTTACCAAATTTGTTTACATCTGCCGGGTTGTTCGCCGGATTTTATGGAATAGTATCTGCTCTAAATGACAAGTTTGAATTATCTGTTGTAGCAATATTGTTGGCCGCGGTACTGGATGGTCTGGATGGACGTATTGCTAGAATTACCAATACTCAAAGCCAATTTGGCGCCGAATATGATTCTTTGGCGGATGTTAGCTCCTTTGGCATGGCTCCGGCTTTGATAATGTTTGCATGGGCTTTAAGCGGCTTGAACAAATTGGGATTTTTTGCCTGCTTTTTATACGCGGCGACTGCGGCTTTACGATTGGCACGCTTTAACACTCAGGTCGGGGCGGCGGATAAACGATATTTTCAGGGCTTACCAAGCCCGGCGGCAGCCGGAGTTCTGGTTAGTCTGATTTGGTTGGGGATAGAGCTTGAAATAAGCGGACACGACTTAAGATGGCTTGCGCTTGTCATAACAGTTCTTGCCAGCCTGTTGATGGTAAGTAAGGTGCGTTACTTAAGTTTTAAAGAACCTCCTTTAAAACAGAAAACTTCGTTTATGGTCATTCTAGTATTTGTGCTAGTTTTGGCGCTGGTTTCCATTAATCCTGCGATTACCGTGTTTGTTTTGTTGTTCGGCTATCTTTTATCCGGGCCAATTTATACTTTGCACCTAATAGGGCAAAAGCGCCGTGCCCACAAAAAAGCAGTAAAGTTACAAAAATAATTTGCTTTTTTTTAAGGCTTTAGGTATAAAGCCACGTATGCGTAAGTCGAAATTTCCAAAGTTCTTATCTTTATATCTGTCTTCGCTCCTGCCCGTTAGGGCATAAACACGTACTAAAACAAGGGGCCTTGTCCTCTTGATCGACAAAACTTTTTTGAAAAAACATTTTGGATTTAGTTATGAGTGAAGAATTAATTATTTTTGATACGACCTTGCGCGACGGCGAACAAAGCCCCGGGGCTTCTATGACCACGGAGGAAAAAATCAGAATAGCCAAAGCTTTGGAAGCCATGCGGGTGAATGTCATTGAAGCCGGTTTTCCGGTTGCAAGTCCCGGTGATTTTGAGGCGGTAACCGCGGTAGCTGCGAGCGTAAAGGATAGCACGGTTTGCGGTTTGGCCAGAGCTCTAGATAAAGACATAGAAGCGGCGGGCAAGGCTATTGAAAACGCAAATTCTGGCAGAATTCATACCTTTATTGCTACCTCACCAATTCATATGGAAAAAAAACTCAGGATGAGTCCGAATCAAGTTGTGGAGCAAGCGGTACATGCAATAAAACAGGCCAGAAAATATACGGCAGATGTTGAGTTTTCCCCGGAAGACGCCGGGCGTTCCGAGCATGATTTTTTATGCCAGATAATTGAAGCGGCAATAAATGCTGGAGCTAGTACCATCAACATCCCGGATACCGTTGGCTATAATTTGCCGGAGCAATTTGGCTCTTTGATAAAATCATTGATCGCCAATGTTCCAAACTCGGACAAGGCTGTTTTTTCTGTACATTGTCATAATGATTTAGGCCTGGCGGTTGCTAATTCATTGTCAGCGGTACAAAACGGTGCCAGGCAGGTGGAATGTACCATAAACGGCCTAGGCGAGAGGGCCGGCAATGCATCTTTAGAAGAAATTGTAATGGCGGTACGCACTCGCCAGGATTTGTTTACAGTGGATACCAGGCTTGATACCACGCACATCATGAATTGTTCGCGTCTGGTTGCAGGCACCATAGGTTTTGCTGTGCAGCCTAATAAGGCTATAGTCGGGGCAAATGCCTTTGCTCATGAGTCCGGGATTCATCAGGACGGTGTATTAAAAAAGCGTGAGACCTATGAAATTATGCGAGCCGAAGATGTTGGTTGGTCAGCTAATCGCATGATCCTTGGTAAACACTCAGGGCGCAATGCTTTTAAAAGCCGGCTGCATGATTTAGGGATTGATTTCGATACATATGAAGCATTAAATGAGGCTTTTGCCAGGTTCAAAGATTTGGCTGATAAAAAGCATGAAATTTACGAGGAAGATTTGTTATCTTTGGTTGCCAATACCCCGGATATGGCAGAGCACTATGTTTTAACCTCACTTGCTGTTTGTTCAGAAACCGGCGAGACGCCAAATGCAAAAGTGAGTTTGAATATAAATGGGCAGGAATGTTCCGCATCTGCGACTGGTGCCGGTCCGGTAGATGCGGTGTTCAAGGCGATTGAGCAAATTATAAAAAGCAATGCCAAGCTGGATTTATACTCGGTTAATAATATAACCAGCGGCACCGACTCGCAAGGCGAGGTTACCGTGCGTCTTGAGAAAAACGGCAGGCTTGCCAATGGTCAGGGAGCGGACACCGATATAGTTATCGCATCGGGTAAGGCATATTTGCATGCGCTGAATCGATTATTGTTGGCAGAAAACCGTCAGCATCCGCAAGAAATATGAAGCGGGAGCAGCGTCAACAAATTTTGCATGATATGGGAATTGATGTCTGGTCTTTGCAGGAAAAGCCTGATAATTCTGTGCCGACTCATGATTGGTCTTATCTGGAAAATGCGGTAGAAAACTGCCAAGAGTGCGGTCTTGCCAAGACCAGAACCAATACCGTGTTTGGAGTTGGCAGCCGTGAGGCTAAACTTATGGTAATAGGCGAAGCCCCCGGCAAGGATGAGGACTTGCAGGGCAAGCCGTTTGTAGGGCCTGCCGGAAAACTGTTAGATGCCATGTTGCAGGCGGTAGACCTTAGCCGCAATGCGGTATTTATCGGGAACATTCTAAAATGCCGCCCGCCTGATAATCGGGATCCTGAAATGACAGAAATTGACAAGTGTTTTGCTTATTTGGAGCAGCAAATAACACTGGTAGATCCCAGGGTAATTTTATGTGTTGGTAGAATTGCGGCACAAAAATTGCTTGATACTGGCTTTTCTATTGGCCGCTTACGAGGAAAAGTGCACCAATATGGAAAGTCGAATATTCCATTAATCGTTACGTATCATCCGGCTTATTTACTCAGAAAACCGACAGAAAAGTCCAAGTCTTGGCAGGACTTGCAACTTACCCTGAGGTCTTTGTCATAACCTTATTTTAATTTACCGCTAAGTTTATAATATGTTCTTGCAAGGAACTGATACCAATAACTAGAGCTGGTTATTAAATTCTCGACAATTGGTATAAAAGAATAGAGACTCCAGTCCGTCTCTTTACCGCTAAGTGGGCCTATAGGCGCTGGAATGAGTTTGAATGGGTACTGTGAGAATACCTCCATTGCTCGCGGCATATGGTATCCGCGTGTTACCAAAATTATTGTCTTTATCTTATGCGCAGATAAAATCCTGGATGAAAACTTTGCGTTTTCATAGGTGCTGGCACTTTTGGTTTCTAATAAAATTTCTTCAGACAAACCAAAATCTACGCTAAGGATTTCATGCATTAGCTCAGAGTCTGCTATTTTAGCGCCACCGGAGCTAGAATTACCAGTCAGCAAAATTGTTGTTTTAATTTTTTTATGTAATCTTGCCACATAAAGCAATGTTTCCAAACCATACCAGTTGATAACAGATTTGCCACCATATTCCGGGGCATTATCCTTGCTGCAACAGCTTAACACCACTATGGCAGTGGTGGCAGGGTCAATTTTTGGCAAATCGGCTAAAGACAGGGCGGGGTAATGTTTGGATTTGGTTATGCCAGCGACTTTACCAAGATAATAAGAGCCAAAAGAGGTACTCATAAAATAAAGAAAAACTATAGTTAAACCCAAAATAACCCTGGAAATTTTGGGAAAACTCCAGTGAAAAATGAAGCCGATTAAGGCTGAGATTAAAATCAGACCCACCGGCATTACAAGATATAACACTTTATTTTCCTATGCAAAAATTATCAAAAATTTTCCCAAGCAACTCATCGCTGGTTATGCCGCCGGTAATTTGCGCCAGATTGTTCTGAGCTTCACGTAAATCCTCAGCCAATAATTCACCGGCATTAAAATCTTGTAATTGCTTCAAGCTATTTGCTATGTTTTTCCTTGCCGTATTCAATGCGGTCAAATGGCGGCGGCGCGCCATAAATACCCCTTCGCTTGCTTCAGTATAGCCCATAATTTCTTTAAGTTTGTTTTTAAGTAGGTCTATTCCTATACATTTTTTGGCGCAGATTGTAAGTGCGTCTACGCCCAGAATTTTATCCTGAGAGATTTTTTTGCCGGTTTGGTCTATCTTGTTGAGCAAAATAATTATCGGTAGTTTATCTTTGATTTTTTTAATTATTTTTTTATCCTCATGGGTCAATCCTGTGTTGTCATCCACCACCAGCAACAAGCCATCAGCAGTGTCAATTTCACCCCACGTTCTTTTTATTCCTTCCCGTTCAATTTTGTCCCGAGTTGGCCTTAGTCCGGCGGTATCCATAATATGCAAAGGAATACCATCGACCTGAATATACTCTTTTAATACGTCTCTGGTGGTTCCTGGAATGTCGGTTACAATCGCAGATTGTTTGCCAGCCAGGCAATTGAGAAGGCTTGATTTGCCGGCATTAGGCCGGCCTGCAATTACTAATGTAAGACCTTCTCGCAACAGGTTGCCGGTTTTGGCTTTTGCCAAAATCTCCTCTATACTTAACAATAAGTCTTGTAGGCGCCTGTTTACAGCAGAATTTTTAATAAAGTCTATTTCTTCTTCAGGAAAATCAATTGCAGCTTCTACAAAGGTTCTAAGTTTGGTAAGTTCTGCCACAAGTTTGGAAATTTTATGGGAAAATTCACCCTGTAAAGACTTGCTGGCCGAGCGCACGGCCTGGCTTGAAGTTGCATCAATCATATCCGCAATGGCTTCTGCCTGGGTCAGATCAATTTTTCCGTTTAAAAAAGCTCTTTGGGAAAATTCACCCGGGAATGCTTGCCTGGCGCCTAAATGTAGCAATTCTTGCATAAGCATATCCAATAAAACTGGCCCGCCATGGGCCTGTAGCTCCAGTATATCTTCTCCAGTAAACGAGTTGGGGCCTGCAAAAAAAATCGCTATTCCCCGATCAATTACTTCTCCGGTATGCTCATAAAAATTAAGCAATTCTGCCTGTCTTGTGGCCGGCAGTTTTTTAAGAATTTTTTTACCAATGTGTTTGGTTTGAGGGCCAGAAACTCTGACAATACCAATCCCGCTTTTGCCAATTGCGGTGGCGACCGAACAGATCGTATCTATCCGGCTACCCTCTTGGTTATAACCCACTGCTGTACGATGGAAATAATATTATTCACAACCCAATACAAAACGAGTCCGGCCGGAAAAAAGGCAAAAAACACCGTAAACACTAACGGCAATATCATCATGACTTTAGCTTGCATCGGATCTAGTGGCGCCGGGTTTAATTTTTGTTGTATCAGCATTGATACTCCCATGATTACTGGTAGAATAAAAAACGGGTCTTTGATCGACAGATCTTCCAGCCATAAAAAAGAAGCCTGTCTAAGTTCCACACTTTCCATTAATACCCAATAAAGTGCGATAAATACCGGAATTTGCACTATGATTGGCAAACAACCACCCATAGGATTTACCTTTTCTTCACGGTACATTTTCATCATAGCCTCGTTCATTTTGGCCTTGTCATCGCCAAAACGCTCTTTTAACTTTTGTAATCTTGGTTGTAAATTGCGCATCCTGGCCATGGAACGGTAACTGGTCTCGGATAATTTGTAAAAAACCAGTTTTATCAAAATTGTAATCAGAATTATCGCAAGCCCCCAGTTGTTAACCAATTGATATATTTTTTTTAACAACCAAAATAATGGCCCGGCAATGAAGGTAAGCCACCCGTAATCTACGGTAAGCTCCAGCCCTTCGGCAGCTTGTGCCATTTTTTCCTGATCTTTGGGGCCTATATAAAACCTTGCGTCTAGAATGGCCTTTGCGCCGTTTTTAACGGTAACGCTTGGCAACAAGGCGCCGATAACATATTTGTCCGCCGGAGTATAACTATAGATTAAGGCCTTATCATCGGCTTTTGGTAAAATCGCACTGACAAAATAATGCTGAATAAAACCGGCCCAACTTGAGGTTGAGTTAAGCTTTAAGTTTTTTTCAGCAAGGTCTGAAAAGTCAACTTTGGTATAGGCATTGTCTTTAGTGTAATACACTCCGCCGGTGTAGCTATAATTTGTAAGACTGCTTTCTTCTTTTTCTAGCATTCCCTCTCGCTGTAACTGCCCGTATAAACTGCCTATCCAGTCTGCACCAGTGTTATTTTTAACTTCATATTCCACTGTTACTTCATAACTGCCGCGTTTTAATTTATAGTTTTTTATAATTTCCAGACCGCCTATTTTATTTTGCCAATACAGCGGCACATTGATTTCGTCTTTGGATTCCAGTTCATATGTAGTGTCAGAGCTGGTAAAAGTAGCGTTATGGTCAGGAAACAAGGCTTGATTCAAACCTTTAAGCCCCTTGATGCCGCTTTGAGCGATGAAAAACGGTTGCTCGGTGTTTAGCAGGTTAATAGGCTGGTCTTTATGCGCAATATCTACAGGATAAGCCAAAAGGCTTGCTTGCTCTATATAACCACCGTTAAGATTAATTTTAAGCTCCAGAACATCAGACTTTATATTTATTATGCTCGCACTGTCAACAGCTGAGGCTGCAGGCATTGACTCTGCAATGTCCGATTGTATATTAGCAAGATCCGGCGGGATGTTATCTTTAAGGCCGGGGCTAGCCAGGTTTTTTTGCTCTTTGGAGATCGTGGATGTTTGAGGTTTAGGTTGATGTTCCAGCACCCAAGTTTGCCATATCAGCATTAAAATTAAACCGAGAGCAATAAATAATAATAGTCTTTGGGTATCCATTTATCTTAACTCGTCAAATATATTATCCACGGCAAGTCTTAGGTTTTTCTTAGTCATAGACATTATCCCAAACTTGGCCAGCATAACCATATCCAAAGCCGGCAGGGAGTTTGCCTTGGCGCGAAAGGACTCCCGAATTATGCGCTTGACTAATGAACGATCAACCGATTTTTTAACATGTTTTTTCGCAATTGCAAGCCCCAAGCGCGCGTGTGGCAAATCATTAGGCATTGCCAGCAACATCATATATTTTTGGTGTTTTACAATTTGTGGTTTTTTAAAAATTTTGCGGCAATCTTCCTTTTTATGCAATCTATATTGCGCCGCAAAAGCCATAATTTTGTCTACGCAGAAAGTATTTTACGACCTCGGGCTCTTCTGGCGTTGATAATTTTTCTGCCGGCACGTGTGCGCATTCTTTCCCGGAAACCATGAGTACGCTTTTTTTTCAGGTTGCTTGGCTGAAATGTACGCTTCATAAATTTATGCCTAGATGTAAAAAGCAGGGCATGTTAGCTTGTTTTTACCAATAATTCAAATAAATTTGCCCTGATAAACTTGTTATAGCTCTTCAATTTCAAGATACATCTTGCTTATATGCCTGCCAAACTGTTCCGTAAAGCCAGACCACCGTCTAAATTTGGCAAAACCTTTAACTGCGGCATCCTTAATTTCATAATCAGCAAGGTCATCATCAAAGCCTTTTTGCACATTGGCTTTTAGCATTTTAAGATATGATTTAAACGGGGTTATGACTTTATTCTTTTTGCCGCTTTTGCCATGGCCGGGCACATAGACCTTGGCATTTAATGCACTGACATAGTCCAGAACTTTAATGCTGCCAAGGATGCTGGAGCTATCGTCAAATCGTCCCAAACGGCGCACGAACCCGTTGTCTCCCAAAAACACGGTCTTGCTACCGATATGTTCAAGCATAATGTCGGTATCAGTATGTGCCGGAACAATGCTATGAGCTTTAAAGGCTTCACCGTCTATGTTTATCACCTGCTGATGCACTATCTTATTTTTAGGCACCACCACTTTGGTATCTTTGGCCATGCCTGAGGTAAGTTGATCCATTATTCTAACCCATCTTGCACCTTCATCACCCGTTGCCTGTTCTATCATGGCAGGGTGCCCATATATTTTAACGTCAGGATACTTCTCACTTATCGCGTGATTGGCAAGCCAATGATCACCATGAATATGTGTGTTAAACACAGCTAATATCGGTTTTTGACTTATCTTTTCAATTTCTGCTAATACATTTTTGCCTACCTGATATGTGCTGCCAGGGTCTATAAGCACCAGTCCGTTACTGGTCTCAACTATAGCCGGGTTATTCATAAATCCATGATTTTGCTTATTGGGTTCGGTTAAAGGCCCATGCATGACATATACTCCATCGTTTACTTTTTCGAAGCTAAAGCTGCCAACCGGGAGCTCCCAGGCCGTGGTTTGTGTCCATACCAAACAAAGAATTAATCCAGCGTATTTCATATATCCTCCTTCGGAATTAATCATTTTGATTAAGGTTGATTTTACCGCTATCCGCAGTTTATGCACATGAATTTGTGGTTTTTTTTATATATACTTGATGAAAATATTGAATGTGTTTGAGCTTATGCAGTATTTAATAATATTATTAAGCCTGATCGTCTCCGGACTGGTTCAGGCTAAAGTAACGGAAACCATGCTGGATAATGGTATGAAAATAATAGTTAAAGAAGACCATCGCTCGCCAGTTATGGTGTCACAAGTTTGGTACAAAGTTGGCTCGAGTTATGAGTACGGTGGAATTACCGGAGTTTCTCATATCCTGGAGCATATGATGTTCAAAGGCACCAAGAACTTAAAACCAAATGAATTCTCCGAGATCATCTCCTATAACGGCGGGCGTGAGAATGCTTTTACTGGCCGTGATTACACGGCATATTTTCAGCGCATGGAAAAGTCTTTATATCCGTTAAGCTTTGAACTTGAAGCAGAAAGAATGCGTAATCTTAAGCTGGATGCAGCTGAGTTTGCAAAGGAGCGCGAAGTAGTTGCAGAAGAACGACGCTTGCGGACTGATAATGACCCGGAATCTTTAGCGTTTGAACAATTCGTCGCCACCGCCTATGTCAACAGCCCCTATCACCATCCAATAATCGGCTGGATGACCGATATTAAAAATATGCAGCTTGATGATTTACAAACCTGGTATCAAAAATGGTATGCACCCAATAATGCGGTTTTAGTAGTTGCAGGGGATGTTGAGCCTGAAAAGGTTATTGCTGAAGCTAGGAAGCACTTTGGCCCCTTAAAGCCCTCTGAGGTCAAACCGCCCAAGCCACAGCAGGAAATACCAAGCCTTGGTCCCAAGGAAATCAAAATTAAACTTCCGGCAAAAGTTCCGTATTTGTTGATGGGTTATCCGGTGCCATCAATATCCAGTGCCCGGCAAGTATGGGAGCCATATGCGCTGGAAATATTGGCATATGTGTTAGATGGTGGTCGTTCTTCCAGGATTGCTAAAAATGTGATCAGAGGCTCAAAAGTTGGTAGTTATGCCGGGGTTGGTTACGATGCGACCAATCGTTTACAGACCTTGTTTATGTTGAGCGGGTCCCCATCCGGCACTAAAACTTTGGAAGACCTAAGAAGGTCTTTGCTGCAGGAAATTGAAAAGCTGAAAACCGAGTTGGTAGATCCTGTGGAACTTGATCGGATAAAGACACAATTATTGGCATCTAAAGTGTACCAACGCGATTCGGTATTTTACCAGGCAATGCAAATCGGCAAAATGGAGGCTATTGGTCTGTCCTGGAAGGTGGCTGAAGAGTTTGTCGACAAATTAAGCAAAGTAACTGCAGCACAATTGCAGCAGGTGGCGCAAAAATATTTGGTGGCTGATAAGCTCATTGTTGCTAGTTTGATTGTTCAAGAGAGTACGCCTGAACAGGCGGTAAAACCAAGTGAAGGTTTACATGAATAAGTTGGACTATTTTATTGGCAGGCTGTTGCTGCCTTTAATGCTTTTAGTCTCAGGGTTCGTCCGGGCCGAGCTTAATATTCAAAGCTGGCAGATCAATAATGGTGCCAGAGCATATTTTGTTGAAAGCCATGATCTGCCAGTGGTAGATATCAGGGTAGTGTTTGATGCCGGTGCCGTGCGTGAGGGTCAGAAATATGGTCTAGCCGCCATGACCAATGCTCTTATGCCTGCTGGCACTAAAAATTATTCAGAGGATGAACTGGCAGCAGCGTTTGAAAATAATGGGGCTGAATTTTCTAATACATCACTTAGGGATATGTCGGTGTTTACTTTGCGTTCTTTATCAGATGCAGAAAAACTTACTCCAGCAACAGATGCCTTGGCTGATATGCTAATCAACCCAATCTTTCCGCCGGCAGCCTTTGATCGTGATCTGAAGCGGGCGCTGGTCGGCCTAAAGGCAGAAGAGCAAGATCAGGGCACAGTGGCAAGCAAGGTGTTTATGCAGGCTTTGTACCATGATCACCCTTATGGTCATTCTCCAAGCGGTAGTGCGAAAACCTTGCAAGCGCTTACCCCACAAGATTTATCGAATTATCACACTAAGTATTTTACCGGCAAAAACGCCGTAGTTGTTATAGTTGGAGATCTGGAGTTATTGCAGGCGAAAAATCTTGTAAATAAATTAGTGGGAAGATTAAGAACAGGCGAGGATATTGCTGCTTTGCCACAGGTTAAGTTAATGACCGAGGCTAAAAATATTGTGACCAGCTTTCCGTCCAGCCAGGCACATATTTTAATGGGGCAGCCTGGAATTAAGCGCAATGATCCTGATTATTTCCCTTTATATGTTGGCAACCATATTCTAGGCGGCAGCGGATTAGTCTCGCGTATATCTAAGGAAATTCGTGAAAAACGTGGTTTGGCTTATAGCGCCTATAGTTATTTTAGCCCCATGCGGGAACATGGCCCGTTTCGGATTGGCATGCAAACTAAAAATGAAAATACCCGGGCCAGCCTGGATCTTATACAAAATATTCTGGACAAATTTGTCAAAAATGGTCCGACCGCAGCAGAGTTGGAACATGCGAAGAAGAATATCATAGGAGGTTTTCCTTTGAGGCTTGACAGCAATAAGAAACAGGCTGAATATGTGGCAATGATAGGTTTTTACAATTTGCCACTGGACTATCTGAACACTTTTTCTGCCAAAGTCAAGAAGGTAACTTTAGCAGAAATAAAGGATGCCTGGCAGCGTCGCATAAATCAGAAGTCTTTGATTACGGTAGTTGTAGGCAAGCAACAGCTGTGAATGCAAAATTCACTTAGAATAATTTCCGGCAAATGGAGATCGCGCCGCATAAAATTTCCTACAGAATCACAAATAAGACCCACCCCGGAACGTATTCGCGAAACTGTTTTTAATTGGCTGCAAACCTATATAGCAGGGAGCTGTTGCCTTGATCTGTTTGCCGGCAGCGGCGCCCTTGGAATTGAAGCATTATCCCGCGGAGCGGTTAAGGTTTATTTTGTTGAGCAAAACTTTAAGGCGGTGGCAAAACTGCAAGAAAACCTGGATATGCTTAAAGCCAAGTCTTTTGAGGTGATAAACTCCGATTGTTTACAATTTATAAAAAAGAGCAAAAAAAAATTTGACATAATATTTATGGATCCGCCTTTTGATCGGGATTTGCTGAACAAAAGCATTGATCTATTAAATAAATCTGCAATAATTAAACCGGATACGTTGATATGTATTGAGTCGCCAAGACCTAAGATTGATTTTGCGGACAAGTTAGAAATTTTGAAATCTACCAAAGCCGGATACAGCAATGTTTATTTGGGGAATCTATGTCATATTTAGCTAGACTAATGTGTGTTGTTTTGGTTTTTGCTTTTGTGATCAAGAATGCCACTGCCAAAACTCTATGGGAGAAGGTAAAGATCCCCACTTCTCATAGTGCGCAGAGCATCGGTTCGTACACTAACGGTTGTATGCTGGGCGCTAAGGCTCTGCCATTAAAGGGCGCAGGATATGAAGTGATCCGTACCAAGCGCAAGCGTTATTATGGACATCCGCGCCTTATTTCGTATGTGCAAAATTTGGGCAGAATGGTTAAAAATCTTAATTTAGGCACTATGCTGATAGGTGATATGGCAATGCCGGCGGGAGGCAGGTTTTCCAAAGGTCATACCAGCCATCAAACCGGGTTGGATGTGGATATCTGGTTAAAGCTGCCATCCAGGGGGTTGAGCGCGAGTAAGCGCGAAAGCCCTTCGCCAAATAATGTGGTAAATTTCAAGAAATTTAATGTTAACAGAAGTTGGAATAACAAATATGCCACATTGATAAAGCTTGCAGCATCCGACAATAAGGTACAAAGAATATTTGTAAATCCGGCTATCAAGCGCAAACTGTGTCAAACTCAAAAAAATAAAACATGGCTTAGAAAGGTCAGACCCTGGCACGGGCACAATTATCACATGCATGTTCGTTTAAAGTGTCCCAAAGGCGATAAATATTGTAAAGGACAAAAAAACGTACGCTGGGGCAGTGGTTGCGGCAAGGAAGTTATGTCCTGGGATTGGCGCAAGAAGAAAAAAGTTACCAAGAAAAAGAAAAAAAGGAAAAAGATTATTCCTGCGCCGCCCAAGGCTTGCCTTAAAGCTTTAAATTAATTTTGATGCGGGATGATGGCAGATTCGGGCATAACGCTTGACCAGTCGTAATCGGTGTCGCCGATTACCAGAAAATACGGGTTTAACAAGGACTCTTTAGTGTTGTACAAAAGTGGTTTAGTATCAATGGTACAAACCTTCCCGCCAGCCTCTTCAACCAAACACTGAGCGGCAGCAGTATCCCATTCCGAGGTTGGCCCAAACCGCGGGTAAATGTCCGCCTTGCCTTCTGCTACTAGGCAGGATTTCAACGAGCTGCCCATGGTTAATCTTTTTGCGTTATTTAACCCGGCAAGAAAATCACGCATAATTTCTCCACTATGAGAGCGGCTGCCGACTATTGATAAAATAGCCCCGGAAACTTTCTTAGTGTGTATCTTAACTGCCTTACCGTGCTTTTCTTGTTTAAAGGCTCCCAGGTTTTTGCCGGCAAAATATAAAATTTCTTTTACTGGTGTATATACCACGCCAAGAATTGATCGGTGATGATGAATCAAGCTTATGTTAACGGTAAATTCGCCGTTACGGTTAATAAATTCCTTGGTGCCGTCTAAAGGATCAATCAGCCAGTATGTTTTCCAGTTTTTACGGGTGGCAAAGTCTATATTGGTGGATTCTTCAGAAAGAGCGGGGGTATTGGGGCTTAATTTTGTCAAACCCTGAATTATGGTTTTGTGCGCTGCCATGTCAGCATCTGTCAACGGGGTTTTATCGTCTTTAGTGCTAACGGAAAAATTACTCTCGTAAACTCGCATTATTTCATTCCCGGCAGCAATTGCTAGTTCGCAAATATCAGGCAGGAGTTTTTCTACATTCTCAGCTATCATGGCGTTCAAGATTTTTCAGGTGGCGGATTTGATATAAGGCGGCGATACTGCGGGCCTCAGTTACGTTATTTTGTGTCAGCAAGTTTTGTAAATCTCCTAATGGCCATTTTATAACTTCGATTTCTTCTGGCTCATCACCTGCCAGTTTTTCAGGATATAACTCTTCGGCCAAAATAATATGAGTGACATGGCTTAGGTAACCAGGGGCTATAGTATAAGATGTTATATGCTTAAGACTTTTAGCACCGAAGCCGGTTTCTTCTTTTAATTCACGCTCGGCAGCTTGCAGCATCTGTTCATCGGCATCAATCTTGCCCTTGGGTAGTGCTACCTCATATCGACCAACCCCGGCGGCGTATTCCCGAATTAACACTACGGTATTATCATCTAATAGCGGTACAATTAACACCGCGCCTTTCTTTGAGCCTTTTAACCGTTCGTATCGCACTGTGGTTCCATTGCCAAATTCAATATCCAAAGTCTCAATGGTAAAAAGTCTGGATTTGGCGCTGATATTTTTGTGTAGAATTACAGGTTTTTTCCGCATACGCTCATTTTACTCGATAATCATGTTTGACTGGAATCAGATAAAAACGGTTTTTCTTGATCTGGATGGAACCTTGCTGGATTTGGATATTGCCGGTTTGAAACATGGAGTTAGGGATAAACTACAGGAAATTGAAAGTTTTGATGATATTTTATGAAGCGGAAAGTATTTGCCACTAAAAAATGCGCGAAGTGTCCCGGCACCATATGTTGCAGCTATTTTACCGAACAATTGGCAAGCCCTAGATCAAAGACTGATTTTGAACATATGTTATGGCAAATTTCACGCAAAAACAGTGAAATTTACAAAGATGAGGATGGCTGGTTTTTACTTATAAACCAACCTTGTGAACATCTTGCGGCTGATGGGTCGTGTAAAATTTACGATAAACGCTTTCTTATCTGTCGTGAATATTCCAGCGATTGGTGTGAAATGGATGAGCCAGCTGACAAGCACTTTGAGTTATACTTCACAGGTTATGCAGAATTGCTTGCATATTGCGAAAAACGTTTTAAAACCTGGGGCAGGTAACTTTAATTGAGTGAAGGTATTACGAATTATCTGGCAGATGGAGTCGCGGCATTTGAAGCCAAAAACTTTTCCATAGCTTTGCCGATTTTATCATCTTTGGCTGAACAGGGAGAGGTAGAGGCGCAATTTCGTATGGCGATAATTTATCAAAATGGTTTAGGCACGATACCTGATAGTGCAAAAGCCTTTGAGAATATGCTAAATGCCGCCGAACAACAGCACCCATTAGCAATGCATAGTATGGGCTTTATGTATCTTGAAGGTGAGGGCGTTGCCAAGGATTTTACTCTTGCCAGGCATTGGTTCGAGAAGGCCGCAGCAAAAAAATTGCCAGGGTCCATGCTGGCCCTTGGCAGGATATATGCCGAAGGCCTGGGGGTGGAGCAAGATGCCGACAAAGCTCAATATTGGAATGATTTGGCAGCCGGGAATTGATAAGATACTGATATGACAGAAAATGCAACAAGTAAAGATAATAGCGCGGAAACATCACCCGCTCCCAGAAGGAAACTAAGGTTTGGCAGGCTGATATTGGTAATCGTAATTCTTGCGGCATTGTTTATATTGGCGCGTTGGGTTATTGGCAACGCACACAGGGTTGAGGAAATTGAACGCAAAATGCAGGATTTATCAAGCAAACTTGATGAGCAAAATAAAAATGCACAAGTTTTAAATAATTCACTGCGTAACTTCTCCAGCGAATTATCCAAGGTAAGTAATATGCTGTATGACTTGCGTGAATCCATGCAAACTCAGGGGCAGATTAGTTCGCACGATTTAAATTTAATCAAGAACGATCTTAAAAACATAAAAGGTAAAATTGACGGAATCAGGTTACAGTCAGGAACTTACCGCGATTATTACCAATGAGTACGCTTACTTATGCCGGATGAAAATGAAATAGCCCTATTTCGGCGGGCTATGCAAGATGTTAAACCTTTAGAGGCAAAGCATTCTAGAACTTGGGAATCCAGCAATAGAAGGGTTTCACAGAAAATTAAGTGCAAATATCCGGGCCAAAGTTCTAACGCAGTAAATCAAGATAAAGATTTGCCGCATGTGTCAGATAGTTTTTATGTGATAAATGACACTGACATGCAGTTTAGACGCTCCGGCATCCAGCACAAAATTTTTAAGCGTCTTGTCAGAGGAGAACCTAAACCTAAAGCAGTGCTTGATTTACATGGTCTTGGTGTTAATGCCGCTCGGGATAAGGTGATTGAATTTCTGTTGGTTTGTGCGGAGAAGAATTTAAAGTCGGTAATGATAATTCATGGCAAGGGTCATGGCTCGAAGGACGGGCATGCAGTGTTAAAGCCTAAAGTTAATCTTTGGCTGCGCCAGCTGGATGTGGTGTTGGCATTTTGTCCAGCTCAGCCTAAAGACGGTGGCGATGGCGCTGCTTATATATTAATAAGAGGTGGAAATGGCCAACAAAGTCGCGCTTAGGAACCTACAGAAGCTAAAGCAGGAACTTGCCAAAGCCGGAAAGCACAAGACAAAATCTGCAACATCGGAGTTTAAGTACAAACCTCCAAAGCACCATGTTCCCAAGTTTAGTTTTCCTCAAGCCAGAATAAACCGTCATTTATTTTCAATTACTAAAGTGCTAAAAAACTCCGGAAAGACTTCAATATTGTCACGTGCGAAAAAAATTGATTTCAAGAATCAGAAATTTAAAAAATATGTCGGAATGCCGTTGGCGGCACATATTGATATTATTCACGCAGACAACAGCCCGATTGTTTTTATTTTTGCAGAAAGCCCGGTTTGGCTGCAACGTGCCAGGTTTGTGCAAGAAGATATTTTAAAGTTGCTTAACCGGTTGTCAGTGCAACCGGTTAAGGAGGTACGATTCAGGATAAAACGCGACTAATAACGGCGGCGTTGGTATGGATTAGAATACCGTTTTCCTGGTTTTCTGTATTTTCTCTTGGGTTTGGAGTCGCCTTGTTTAAAACCTTCCGGTAAATCTCTGATACCTTTTTCAAAATCATCCGCTGTGTCCACAGGGTTAGGTACGGTTATCTCCGGAAAAGACCACCCTCCCGGCATTCTGCCCCAACTGCCTGGTTCCTTCCAGGAATCATCCCAAAAGTCCCGCATGGAGTCTTTGCTAAAGCCACCAAACCCAAATTTTTTCTTTTTCTTCTTTTTTTTTTTGCGCGGTTTGTAGTACCTATCATAATAATAAGGTGCCGGAGCGTTATGGTAATAGGGGCCATAATATCCACCGCCATACGCTGGCGGATAATAATCCGGCGGTTGGTAGTAATATTGAGGCTGAGCGACACTAAGGCTGGGGCTGAAGATAGCCGCAGGTACCAGTATAAGAAATCTTTTTTGCATATAACCGCTCCGTTTTTTACAGTAACGCTTTGATTATATAGGATAAATGATTAAATAAAAAGACGCGGCTTTTAAAGCCGCGTCAAACCACCAAAGGAGGATGGAGGATTCAAGAAAAATATATCTTAATAAGGTCTTAAGATAGTAGTAATATTCTAATAAGATGTCAACCCGTTTAGGTGTATTTTTTTGTGATTTTATTTACGTTAACCCGTGGTGCATTTAGGAAATAATTAAAAAAATGTCAAAAGTAAGTTGCTCACGAAAGCTCAAAGAGTATCATAGTATTTTCCAGAAAATACTTAATGATATGAGCAACTTACATGACA
>Ga0056111_1000021_pt1 | contig 79837 bp, 89 predicted proteins | sample WorMetloBBELIZE2_FD_83874 | JGI IMG/M metagenome (GOLD analysis project Ga0056111, IMG submission 83874) | Marine gutless worms symbiont microbial communities from Max Planck institute for Marine Microbiology, Germany - Olavius longissimus B... ... | reverse complement strand
TTTTTGTAATTGGTAAATGCCCGTTGGCTTTTTCAGGATTGGTTTTATTCTAACACTTTCCTGAATAGGTTTTGTGTTAGATGCTATTTGCAGCAAGCACAACCTTGAACTGGCTTATGAGCGGTTATGCAAGAGACGTAAAAATTATCCTGAACACCGTCGCCGCATCGGATGAAGGTCCCTCCTAACCAACTACACCGCTCCTAAAGCAGGGGCGGTTTTGGTTTTTGTAGTTGGTAAATGCCCCGCAAACAGTACAATATAATTCCTGACACATTACATACAATTGCGGATAGATTACTTGTTACTAACATCTTTAAAAAATGTCGTTGACAGGCTTGCCGCGTGTGTTATGATAAAAGTGCTACGAACTTAGGAGAAATAAATGAAGAAGAAATATATTAAACCAAAACTGGTAAATATTATTACCGTGAGGGGGGGTAAGAACCAAGTGCAACTAGATGAAAGGATGGGGCAGACAAAAATCATAATGCTAGGAGACCATATAGTCGAAAATTTTGAAAGTAATAAAATCCACACTAGTAAGACTACCAACTTACATAATCCAGTAGGAAGCAATTGGTTAAAAAATAGTGATACGATAGGAACCGAATCAGCAAAGATAAATTTCACCAACACCCCAGCATCACAACAAATCGGCCCCTCCTAACCAACTACACCGCTCCTAAAGCAGGGGCGGTTTTGGTTTTTTTGTAATTGGTAAATGCCCGTTGGCTTTTTCAAGGATTAGCTTTCGGTTCATATACGCCCCGTAAACAAGCAAATATAAATCGGACAGATTACATTGTAGTTGTGGTTTGACACTGCAAGAGTTAGGTTACAATATATTCAACGTTATGAGTAAGTTTAAATTTTTGGCATTTGCAGTTAGTATACTATCCTCTAATATTGGTTTTACTACTGATAAACGCAATAGTGATTCTATGCCCTCGTGGCAGCAAACCAAGCATGGAGTAACATTCTTTTTGCAGCAGCTGTCTTTTGATCAAGTTACCGCTTTTTATCTGGGGCGCGGTTTCAGCAAAGACCAAATAGCACCCTACGCAAAAACATGTGTTTATACGGTGGTATTACGCAATGATAAAGCCCCAGGGCGTATTCGATTTGTTCGTAATACCTGGAAGCTAAAAACCGGGCAAGAGTCGCATAATATCCAGGATAATGCCAAATGGCTAGCATTGTTCAGGCAAACCAAGGTTAAACCTTCTGCCTTAATTGCGTTTAGGCTCGCACAGTTTCCAGAAGAGCATGAATATGAACCTGGTGGTGACTGGAATCAGGGAATGCTATCAGTAGGCTTGCCATTTGGCCGCGTATTTGATATTACCATTAACTGGTTTGTCGCAGACAAAATCTACGAACTAACACTACAGGAGATCAACTGTGTTAAACAAATCACAAATTAAACTACACATAAGAACTATTCTTATTTTATCGGTGATTATTAATATTAAGCTGGTTCAAGCAGGACCTCCGCCTTTAACGCATAGTTTAGTCAAGCTAAATTCAGCAGTTCCGGTTCCGGCTCTGAAGCTTCAGAATATGGACGAGGATTTCGTAGATATCGAATCAATGCAAGGCAAAATAATCGTAGTTAATTTCTGGGCTACCTGGTGCCCTCCTTGTCGTCGTGAAATGATCTCGCTGGAAAAATTATATCAAAAGACAAAAAATGAGAATGTTATAGTCCTGGCCGTAAACGTTGGGGAAGATATCGACACGGTATCTTTTTTTATGAATAGCCTCGAACCTGCGCCAACATTCTCTGTTTTATTTGATACAGATTCCATTGCGACGGAACACTGGAAAGTTCGTGGTTTGCCGACCACCTATGTGGTCAATTCCGAGGGGCATATTATCTACAAAGCCATTGGAGGTCGCGAGTTTGATCATCCGGATATTCTCGCAAAAGTTGTGGGTTTGAATCGGCGGAGCAAAGCTGAAAGTGAGAGAAAAAAGTAAGCGTTGGAATTTAGATTCAACAAAATTAAAGATTGGTCAATTATACAAAACTTCCTTGATTTCAGTACCAACGCCAGCATGAGTATAACGTTATAACACAAAATTTTATTGATTAGAAATATGCACAAAGAAAGAGTATTTAATTTTAGCGCTGGGCCTGCAATGCTACCCACTGAGGTTTTAGAGCAAGCTCAGGCAGAAATTCTGAATTGGCAAGGTAGTGGCATGTCAGTTATGGAGATGAGTCATCGTGGTAAAGAATTTATTGCAATTGCAACTGCGGCCGAGCAAAATCTTAGAAATTTATTGACGATACCTAATAATTACAAAGTGTTATTTGTCCAGGGCGGGGCTTCAGCCCAGTTTGCAATGGTGCCGGTAAATTTGTTACGAGGCAAGACCAGGGCAAGTTACATTAATACCGGAATCTGGTCCAAAAAGGCCATTGCCGAAGCTGCCCGGTATTGTAAGGTGCATATTGCCGGCAGCACTGAGGATGCTGGATTTGATCAGATTCCACCGGCGGTCGAGCTTGATATTGCTTCTGACTCGGCTTATGTGCATTACACTCCGAATGAAACTATTGGCGGCGTAGAGTTTGACTATATACCTGATACTGGAGATATTCCGTTGGTAGCCGATATGTCTTCAAGCATTTTGTCAGGCCCGCTTGATGTCAGTAAATTTGGTGTCATATATGCCGGGGCGCAGAAAAATATTGGACCTGCCGGATTAACGATTGTAATCGTGCGTGAGGATTTAATTGGCGAACCGCTTGCCAATCAACCTACTATGTTTGACTATAAAACCTATGTGGACGCAGATTCTATGTACAATACTCCGCCAACCTACGCCTGGTATCTGGCAGGTCTGGTGTTCAAGTGGTTAAAAGACAAAGGTGGGCTTGAGGCAATGGCTAGGATTAATCAAGCCAAGGCGGAAAAATTATACACAACTATCGATAGCTCAAATTTCTACAAGAATCCTGTAGTGTTGCATAATCGCTCATTGATGAATGTGCCTTTTACCTTAGCTGACAATACCAAGGAGAACTATTTTTTAGAGGAAGCTAAGTTAAATGGTTTGGTTACATTAAAAGGCCATCGTTCCGTAGGCGGGATGCGCGCCAGTATTTATAACGCAATGCCAATGGCAGGAGTTGACGCACTGGCAGAGTTTATGCGCGAGTTTGAAAAGCATGTATAAAGTATTAACCCTTAACAATATCTCCAAAGTGGGGCTAGACATTTTGCCTTTGGATAAATATGAGGTGGCATCAGAATTTGCAAGTCCAGATGCCATTTTATTACGTTCGTTCAAAATGCATGATATGGAAATTCCTGAAAGTTTGAAAGTTGTGGGACGGGCGGGTGCGGGAGTAAATAATATTCCGGTGGATAAGCTAACCACACGTGGCATCCCGGTTTTCAATGCTCCAGGCGCAAATGCCAATGCGGTAAAAGAGCTTGTTATTGCCGGAATGTTGCTATCTTCCAGAAATATCTGTCAGGCCTGGGATTATGCTCGTGGTCTTACCGGAGATGACGCACAAATTGGCAAAGATGTTGAGGCTGGCAAGAAAAAATATGTTGGTTATGAACTGCCGGGGAAAGTCCTAGGAGTAATAGGTTTAGGCGCTATTGGCGTACAGATTGCCAATATCGCGCATGATCTTGGTATGCGGGTTTTGGGTTTTGATCCGCAAATGACGGTTAAAAGTGCCTGGAAATTAAAATCAGCGGTTGAACCATGTGATAATGTTGATACCTTGTTGCAGTCTTGTGATTTTGTGACCTTTCATGTGCCGTTGATAGAAGCTACTAAAAATATGATAAATGCCGAGCGCTTAAAGTTAATGCAAGATGGTGCGGTTATCCTGAATTTTGCCCGTGGAGGTATAATTGACGATTCGGCTGTAATAGATGCCCTTGACTCCGGTAAACTGCATTCTTACATATGTGATTTTCCGACTAACGAGATTAAAAATCATCCTAAAGTAGTAGTATTGCCACACCTTGGTGCCTCTACCCTGGAGTCAGAAGATAATTGCGCGATTATGGTGACTAAACAGATGGTGGATTATTTGGAAAATGGCAATATTACTAACTCGGTGAATTTTCCCGATATGAGTATGCCGCGAGCCGGCGATAATCGCTTGTCAGTGGTCAATTCCAATGTTCCAAACATGTTGGGGCAAATTTCCTCAATTCTGGCCGAGGCCAAACTGAATATTGTTGATATGCTAAATCGTTCCCAGGATGCGATTGCTTATAATTTGCTTGATGTAGAAGGTGAAATAAGCGATGCGGTGCTGGTTAATTTACGGGCAATTGATGGGGTTTTAGCCGTGCGCAAGATATGACACTTGACGACATCCGAAAAAATATAGATAAAGTCGATGATGAGTTACTGGAGCTTATAAGTAAGCGTGCGGAATTGGCACAACAAGTCGCTAAGGTAAAAATGACCGGAGCCAATGATGTTGAGTTCTATCGTCCGGAGCGTGAAGCTAAAGTTTTAAAAAAAATCATTGCGCAGAATAAGGGGCCTTTAACTAGCCAGCAGGTTGCAATATTGTTCCGGGAAATAATGTCTGCTTGTCTGGCTTTGGAACAGCCAGCAAGAGTATCATATTTGGGGCCGGAAGGTACATTTACCCAGGCCGCGGCGATTAAGCACTTCGGTAAATTTGCCGATATTCATCCGCTAAATTCAATTGCGTCTATATTTCGTGAAGTAGAAACAGGTGGCGCGCAATATGGAGTGGTGCCGATAGAAAATTCAACTGAAGGGATAATTACTCATACTTTGGATGAGTTTGTGCAAAGCCAGCTTAAAATTTGTGGTGAAGTTGAAATTCCGATTCATCATAATCTATTAGGCAAGGCAGAAAACTTGTCCGTGATTACCGAAGTATATGCCCATCAACAATCATTCGGTCAATGCCGGCAATGGCTGTTGGATAATATGCCGGAAGTTAAAAAAATCCCGGTTCCCAGCAACGCTGAAGCAGCAAAAATGATTCAAACAAACCTGGCGGCAGGAGCAATAGCAGGGAGTATTGCTGCCGATATTTATGATCTTGATATATTGGCAAGAAATATTGAAGATATTGAACGCAACACCACCAGATTTTTAATTATAGGCAATAATGAACCGGAGCCAAGTGGTGAGGATAAAACTACACTATTAATGGCAACTGATAATAAATCAGGCTCCTTGCATAAAATGTTGCAGCCATTTGCAAAACACGGGGTGTCCATGACCCGCATTGAATCAAGACCTTCCAGGCGTATGAATTGGGAGTATGTGTTTTTTGTTGATGTTGTCGGACACAAAAGCTACAACAGAGTAAAACACGCGATTGATGAGCTTAATGACAACGGGCATATAATCGCAATTTTAGGCTCTTACCCCAAATCGATTAAATATTAAGACCTAAGAATTTCTTTAGCACTTTGCACATCTTGCTTTATCTGATTTTGTAATAGTGAAAACGAGTCAAATTTTTTTTCCTCACGAATCTTTGCCAAAAAATCTACTGATACATATTTGCCATAAATGTCAAAGTTGAAGTCAAATAAATGTACCTCCAATATGGTTTTGGTCCCATGTACTGTTGGTCTTATTCCAAGATTGGCTACTCCGGATACCGGTTCTCCTGCAATTCCGAACATTTCAACTACAAATACTCCAGTCATGGGGGCGACCTTGCGCTGAATATGAATGTTGGCAGTAGGGAAACCGATATCGCGCCCACGTTTGTGTCCATGAGCTATCCGGCCACATATTCTATAAGGTCTGCCAAGTAACTTTTTTGCCAGATCCAGATTTCCCTGATGCAGAGCTTGTCTGATTTTAGTGCTGCTGACCCGCTCGTTGTCAATTTTAAAGTTATGCATACTAGCGACAGTAAATCCATATTTTTGCCCTGATTGCTGTAACAGTTTAAAATTACCAGAACGATTTTTGCCAAAATGAAAATCTTCGCCTACCACAAGATGCTTGACTCCCAGCCCTTTTACCAATACTTGTCTGATAAAATCACTTGGTTCCTGTTTGGCAAGTCTGGCATTAAAACTCAGCACTAATACTTGATCCAGAGCTAAACGGGACAGGGCCCTTATTTTTTCCCGAAACCTGCTAAGCCTGCCAGGAGATTTGTGCTGTAAAAAATATTCCTGCGGTTGTGGTTCAAATGTTATCAGCGTGGAAGGCAAGTTAAGATTAGCGCCTTTTTCTGCCAGTTCTCCCAGAACATACTGATGTCCTAAATGTACGCCATCAAAATTACCAATAGTTGCAATGCAGCCTTTCTGCTGTTTTGCAAGATTTGCCAGTCCGCGAATTATTTTCATACAATTTCTAAGTTCTCAGGTGCCAAAATTTTATTCCCATAAGCGCCATGCTGACAAGATATATGAAGGCTGCTGCGACAATTATTATGGCAAGTTGCATTATTCTTGCCAGCGCATCCAACTTTAACCACATATCAGGTTCCGGATTTAATTGCCAGACTACGATTATTAAAAATGTCAATGCCAGTAAGGTTTTGAACATAAATTTGCCCCAGCCGTCCAGCGGCTGATAGACATTATCCTTCACCAGTCCCCGATATAAAAGATAAGCATTGACTATGGCAGACGCAGCGGTAGCCATGGCGAGTCCCATATGTGCTGCGACAAATCCCAGCTTGATCAGAGTTAATACGAATACCAGATTAAGTAACATATTTACGATCATGGCGACAATTCCGATCTTGACCGGGGTTTTGGTATCCTGGCGTGAGTAAAAACCATTAGCCAGAACTTTAATCAAAATAAAGGCCAATAACCCAAACGCATAGGCTCTTAAGGCCCAACCTGCCATGGTTACATCATGTGCTTTAAATTCTCCATATTGAAATAGAGTGATAAGCATTGGTTCAGCTAACAAAAAAAGCCCGGTTGCCGCAGGTGCTCCTCCCAGCAAAACCAGGCGTAATGACCAGTCAAGTTTTTCGGTAAATTCTTTGGAATTTGCCAGCGCGTGATCCCGAGAAAGTCCAGGCAACACGACGGTTGCAATCGCGATTCCAAATACTCCCAGAGGAAATTCCATCAAACGATCAGCATAATACAACCAGGAAATACTGCCAGCTGTCAGAAATGATGCAATAATCACATCCAGGAGTAAGTTTATCTGCGAGACTGAAACCCCAAATATTGCTGGAAGCATAAGTTTAAGAATTTTTCGGATACCTTTATTTTTAGTGTCAAGTTTAGGTTTTGGTAGCATGCCAATTTGCCGCACAAAGGGTAGCATTAATATTAGCTGCAGCACTCCGCCTAAAAATACTCCCCAGGCTAGAGCATAAATTGGAGTCTCAAGTAAAGGAGCCAGCCAGATAGCTGATCCTATCATGCTTAGATTAAGCAGAACAGGTGCAAAGGCCGGTACCGCAAATCTGGACCAGGTATTTAATATTGCCCCCCCCAGGGCGGTAAGCGAGATAAACAATAAATATGGAAACGTTATTCGCAGCATACCAACTGCCAGATCGTATCTTTGGTCTGTAGTATTTATATATCCTGGAGCAAAGAGCATAATGACTATTGGCGCAAATATAACTCCTAACAAAGTTACAAAAAACAAGCTAATACCCAGGATTCCGGCAACATTATCCACAAGAATTTTGGCGTTTTTGCTGCCAGATTTAGTTTTATATTCGGATAAAACCGGCACGAATGCCTGAGAGAAAGCACCTTCAGCAAACAGACGCCTTAAAAAATTTGGAATTTTGAATGCAACAAAAAACGCATCGGCGCCAACGCTGGCACCAAAAATTCTTGCCACTACCATATCACGGACAAACCCCAGGATTCTTGACAACAAGGTCATGCTGCTGGTAATTGCAGTGGAACGTAGAAGCTTTATGGTCATTTCCCCATTATCATTATTTTTGGCAAACTCAACAATAATATCTTAGTCTTGCGTGCTATCAAAATTCAAGGCCGTGGCATAAAGCTTATTTTTACCAACGTCGGTTATTTTGCTGGCAAGCCTGATCGCCTGACTGGCAGGAAGTTCATCAAGTAAAATTTTAAGTATTTTCGCTGTTTCTATTTCATTCTCTGCTTCTGTGGTTACACCATCCAGCACAATTACAAATTCGCCGCGTGCTGGCTCTTGTTTAGTAACAAAAATTTTATGTACATCTGCCAAATTTCCCATAATTATATTTTCATGTTTTTTGCTCAGCTCACGGGCAACTGCCACTTTTCTGTGTTCGCCTGACATCTTTAGCATGAGTTCCAGGGTTTTTATTACTCTTTTGGGGGATTCATAGAAAATCATAGTTCTGGTTTCAGTGCGCAGTTTATGCAAATAGTTTTGGCGTGCTTTAGGGTTTTTAGGCAAGAATCCTTCAAAACAAAATTTGTCGGTTGGTAAGCCAGAGGCAGATAATGCAGCGATCAAAGCGCTGGGGCCAGGAATTGGAATAACTGCAAAGTCATTGTTCTTTAATTCTCTTACCAGTTTGTAGCCAGGGTCAGAGATTAAAGGCGTTCCAGCATCACTGATGAGCGCGATGTCTTTATGCTTTAAGTCTGCCACTATTTTATTGATAGATTTCTCCTCATTATGCTCATGTAAGGACGCAAGCTGGTTTTTTATGTTATAAGAGTTTAATAATCGCTGACTGTATCTGGTATCTTCTGCCAGGATAAGTCCGACATTTGTTAGAATATCAAGCGCTCTAGATGAAATATCCTGTAAATTGCCAATAGGAGTCGCAACTATATAAAACTTGCCTGCCATGAAAATAATCCCAAGAATACTGGGTAGCATATACGAGAACCAGGCGTTATCATACCTTAAGAAACATGGTTTACGCTTACTTGATAAAAATTATGCTACAAAAATTGGTGAAATTGATCTTGTTATGCAGGATGATGACTGCCTGGTGTTTGTTGAAGTAAGAGCCAGAAAATCCTCCAGGTTTGGTAGCGCCATTGACACTGTCAGGTCTGATAAACAAAAGAGAATAGTAAAAACCGCACAAATGTACATATTACAGCACGATTACCTGGAATTTACGGCAACAAGGTTTGATGTGGTTGGTATAACCGAAAATAAAAAAGACAAGTTTGTCTGGATAAAGAATGCTTTTACAATTGACTTTTAGATTCTTTATGATTGCATCAGCCTGATATAGGCTCTAATTCTGGACCATCTGGAATTTTTTTTGTACCTGCCTTTAGCGATATGTCTTATTCTGTAAATGTGCGGTATGTCAATGGCCGTGCCGTGTGTGCCGATTAACCAGCGGAAGGTTCTGTCCTCAAAGGTTTTTTGCCAATGCATACTAGGGGTTTGATATGCTGCGATGTTATTACAATAGCCGCAGGAGCGGGCAATATCTGCATGTACTATTTGATAGGCTCCTACGGCTCTGGTTATGTTTTTAGGATAAAACATTTTGGAATCAATATTTACTATTTGTGGTTTATTGCTAATTTGTAATATTTTATTATCACCTTTTAACAGGTCTGTAACGTTTTCCGCTTGCGGAAATAGCAAAAAATCTTTTCTGTTTTGCAAGGTATCAGCTAATGAATCCAGACAGCCTTTGCCAAAAATCAAGTCACAATCAATAAACCAAATCCAGTTTGCTTTTGTGTGCAGGGCTGCTTTATTGCGCCCGATAGCTCGACGTAATAGCTGGTCGGTTGGTATTTCTTGCCAGTTCCAGGTTACATTTTTTACTTTTATGTTGCTAAAGTGATTTAGTATCTTGGAGGTTTTTTGGTCGGATTTGCTGTAGAAAACCGTTACGGTTACCTTAGTTTTGGTGGGTGGGTGGTTTACATATGAGCTTAAATTGTAGACAAGAAGGTGTGAGTAATTCCAGCAGTGGCTGACTATTTCTATTGCTAAATTTCCAGAATAGGCTATTATATCATCGACAGATGGAACCTGTTTGAGAAACCACCGGGGTGACATTATTTTGTCAGCATAGCGAAACAATAGAATTTGTATTTTTTCTAACATGGTGACAGGATCTTTACTATTCTGTCTGCGGCCTTACCGTCGCCAAACGGATTAGTGGCACTGGACATTTTTTTATATTTATTTTCATCATCAATCAAACTTATGGCTTCCATATAGATATTGTTAGGATCGGTGCCGACCAATTTGACCGTGCCGGCTGCCAGAGCTTCGGGGCGTTCTGTTTTATTACGCATGACCAGCACCGGCTTGCCAAGTGATGGTGCCTCCTCCTGTATCCCGCCAGAATCACTAATAATTATGTATGAGCGCTGCATTAGATACACAAACTTCATATAATCTAAAGGTTCAGGTAATAAAATATTTGGTTTGTTGCCAAGTATTTGGCGTACCGTGTTTTTGATATTAGGGTTAAGGTGTACCGGGTAAATAATCAGAATATCATCTCGTTGCGACAGTTTCAGCAGAGCTTTACATATATTCTGAATCCCCTTGCCAAAGTTCTCACGCCGGTGAGCGGTTACCAGAACTATTCTGCGCTCGGTATTATCGAGTTTTAATTCATGCTCAATCTTTTGTAGTATTGCCTGGTCTTTATTTATACTTTCTGCCGTCATTAAGATAGCATCAATAACAGTATTGCCGGTGATGTAAATTTGTGCTGATGGTATATTTTCTCGTATTAAATTATCAGCCGCTTGTTGAGTAGGAGCAAAATGATAAAAAGTCATGGCTGTTATCAGGCGCCGGTTCATCTCTTCCGGCCATGGTGAATACGGATCACCAGTACGCAGGCCAGCTTCAACATGGCCAACAGGTACTTTGTGATAAAAAGCCGACAATGCCGCACTCATTGCAGTTGTTGTGTCACCATGTACCAGGATTTTGTCCGGCTTTGTTTGGTTTATAACATCCTCTATTTTATGCAGAATGCCGCGGGTTACATGAGAAAGACTTTGTGTATTCGTCATCACGTTTAAATCAAAATCAGGCTGAATATCAAACAGATCTAATACTTGATCTAGCATTTGTCGATGTTGGGCGCTAACACAGACTATGGACTTTATATTGTCATGCGATTTTAGCTGTTTTACCACCGGCGCCATTTTTATGGCCTCCGGTCTAGTACCAAAAACACTAAGTATTGTTACCATACGCAAACTTTATTTAGCTGTTTACGTCTGCCACTGAGATATTTGCGAGTTTTGCCCAAGCCCATAATATCATCAAATACAGAGCCAAGATCAAGATAGGTGTTCGAGGGATAAGTTTTGCTCAGTTCATATATGAGCATATTGCTTAATACACCGGCGCAGAAGATAAAAACTTCGTTTTTGATTTCATCATGCTCAATATATTCTTTTATTTGTACAAGGCATTTTTCAAAATCATTACTCCATGCATTGGCACCGACCCTAAAAGCTTGCTTTATTGCAAATGGCAGGTTTTTTACCTGTGCTTTGTTATGGCATACAATGTTAACTATGCGAGTGTCAAATAGCGGCACAGTATATTTTTTAAAAAGTTTGTAATTGGCATTTACAAATATATTTGCCCATGTCAGCTGTTTTACATCCTGTTTGGATTGCCCCCTTAACCTGTCACATTTATCATCACCGACACAGCAACGACATGGCAGCCCGACAAAGTATTTCTTATCAGTATAAAGCAGGGATTCAGTTAAAATTTTACGTTTTTCCTCATCTTCTTCGTTGCCGGGGATGTATCTATGCTCACCATTGCATTTATGATAAAGGTCTATTTTTTTGCCATTGATAACATCCATTTCTCCATCGCCAAACCTTACTAGCGAGAAATTTTCTTTATTTTTTAATTTAAGGTTAAAAAAACGTAAATCTCCAGCAAATTGTTTTTTACCATCAAGCTCGGCGACTATTTGCCATCCGTTATCCCGGTAATAATCCACCATTTCCGAGCGAATGTCTTTATGATCTGATGTTTTGAATGTGGCAACATTCTTTCTGCCAACAATTTTGCCAAAATCAGGTCGGCAGCTCCACAGGGATTGATCGTTCTCAGGATGTGATGGTACATATGTTTTGACATCGCCATATTTCAAGGCAGTATACCCAAGATGTATGTCCTCACCGTTGTCCCATGTAAAAGGTTGTTCATACCACATATATTTTAAATGCTCTTTCGGCATAAACCATGCATGGCCAACCAGGTCAACCAAAGTTGCTTCGGCAAGATGTTGATCATTCCAGCCAATCTTGTTTTTGCTGGAATACCCTCCTTCAAGCGGCAGGATAACGCCGGAGCCACCGAGGATTCTGTTATGGTTTTCTTTTATGGTATTAAGACAATTTTCCAGCCAGCGAGGTTGTGGCAGAATATCGTCATCAAAAAAAGCTACATATTTAGTTCGGACCAGGTTTCCAAGGGCGAACCTGCCCCAAAATAACCAGTTGGTGTTTGATACTACAACCCGATCCACCAGGCGGCTTACATCCTGTATTTTGTCTGGGCTAGCGTTATACCATAGCCATATTTCAGAAGGTGCTATAGTCTGTTCTCTAATACTTTTTACCTGCTCAGCAAGATATTCGACCCGCCTATATGCGTTTAGGATGACAGTAATGCCCTCACTTTGAGCATTATCAAATTCAGGTGAAGTTTGAGCAAAATTTATATAAGAGCTCTCATGTAACTTACCGGGACAGGGCTTGAGTCTGACCCGAAAAAGACCAATGACTCTGGTTGACCACCACCATTTGATTTTTTGTCCTATTGTTTTGCGCTGTGCCATTTCTTTGAAAACTGGTTTTCTATTCTCTCTATATCTTCGGGCAAATCAACTTCCGGTGAGTCCCACTTACTTTCTACCACTTTGATCGGCAAGCCATGTTCCAGCACACGCAGTTGTTCTAGTTTTTCAATATCTTCTAAACGGCTTACTGGCAGAGAGTTAAACTTGTCAACAAAACCTCTGGTATAGGCATACACCCCCAAATGCTTGTAGAAATCATGTTGCTGGCTGTTACGATCATACGGAATAGTGGCGCGTGAGAAATAAAGTGCCATGCCATTAATATCGGTGACCAGCTTTATGTCTTTTGGATTAGTTATTTCCTGCTGGTCGATAATTTTAAACGATAAAGTTGACATCTCAAACTGCCCCTGATAATTACTGGCGGTAAAAGGGGCGATGACCGCTTCAATTGATTCAGCCTGGATTAGAGGTTGATCGCCTTGTATATTAACGATAAGGTCATTTTTTGCCAGCTGTAAAATGTCCGCAGCTTCTGCTATCCGGTCTGTTCCCGATCTGGCTTGTGAAGAGGTCATTAACACCTGACCACCAAAATCTGTAGCAGCCTGTTTGATACGAATATCATCAGTAGCAATAAATACACCGTCCAGATTGTTGGTGTCTGACACACGCTCAAACACATGTTGAATCATGGGTTTGTTGTTAATTTTTTTTAACGGTTTGCCCGGTAAGCGTGAGGATTCATAGCGAGCTGGGATTATGGCAATCGTTTTCACATTTTCTCGTATAGATTTTGTAACATTGCAGGCGTTACCTGTTTTTGCCAATCATCGCCATACACATTTTCCCATAATGGCACCAGTGTTAATGCCACCTGAATCATTTTATCTATATCGGCTTGTGACATGTTCTGGCAAACGCCGGTTGGTAATTCTATATTATGTTTGTCCAGCATCTTGCGGAATGTTGTAACCCCTTCCGGATAAAATTCATCCAGTACATTAAAGGCTATACAGTTGCCGATACCATGGTGATAACCTAAAACATACGATAAACCGTAAGAAAGCGCATGACAAGCACCAACCTGACTATAGGCGATAGATTGACCTCCCATATAGGAAGCCATCATTAATTTCTCATCGGCCTCCGGATGATCTTCCAGAAAAACCTGATGGCATAGCTCCAAAGATTTTTCACCAAAGGCACGCGCAAATTCGTTTATATAAGTGCCGTTTAGTGCTTCTATATTGTGGATGTAACAGTCCATACCTGTATAAAACCATTGTTGCCTGGGGACACCGGCCAGCAAATCCGGATCTAAAATTATTTGGTCATAAACGGTGTAATCAGAGTTTAGACCCAGTTTTTTGTCAGGGCCGGTTAATACGGTAGTGCGCGAAGCCTCAGCTCCGGTGCCGGAAATAGTGGGGATGCCAACCTTATGTATAGCAGGATTTTGAATTAAATCCCATCCTTGATATTTGGCAGAACCACCGGGGTTGGTAAGCATCAGGGCAATAGCTTTTGCCATATCCAAAGTTGAGCCGCCACCAATGCCAATGACGCTGACCGGTTTTTTTTTCGGAGCATAATCCTGAACTTGAGCCGTTAGCCGATCAACATAAGTTGTTTTTGGCTCGTCGGTAGTGTCAACCCAAATAGTCATGTCTTGTGATAGAGTTGGTAGGCGATCTTTTAGCGGACGATTTTTATGCGCATGATCAACAGCAAACACGACAAAATCATCTGCCTGCAATCGTTCGGCGGCCAAAACTTCATCTAGTTGTGCAAAGGCACTGCGGCCAAATATTATTTTAGGTACAGTTTTAAAGTTACGAAATTTCATTTACATTTATCTTTATTTAAATATTTTGGCAAAAGCTTCAATACGCTGTTGAATATCAGCCTTGGTCCATGACAAGTTAATTAATATGGAGAAGCTGCGGCTCATAATATCATCCGAGCGTGGCAAATTGACCTGTGTATAATCAGGATAATCCTTGTTCAAATCAATAGGTAGTCTAGCCGGTCCCTTCATGCTTTTTATATGTTGCCAGTTTTTCAGATAGTGCCAGTTATTGGCATACCAGTAGAACACGCCGGCGATATTATGTTCGGCCAGTTTGGCGACTACTTCACGGGTACGTTGTTCATCGGGCATGATTACGGTTAAAAAGCCAGCGTTGTCACCAGTCTCATCAGGAATTACACGAAAAGATACTTCTGCATATTGGGCTAAAGCATCTTTTAGTAGTTTTTTATTTTTGCGTTGAATAGCAAGAATTCGCTCAAGTTTTCGCCATTGCGCCACGCCAATGGCAGCGTTCATTTCGGATATTCGGTAGTTGCAACCCATAAAAGGGTGGTCTTCTGCACCACGGTCTTGGCCGATATGGTCATGGCCATGATCAGAGTACATGTGTGTGTTGTGATATATGGTTTCATCATTGGTTAAAACGGCGCCACCTTCTCCGCAGGAGATGGTTTTGACCGAATCAAACGATAAAGTACCAACCTGGCCAATAGTGCCAAGCGCCCGGCCTTTATAGCTTGCACCGGTTGCTTGACAGGCATCTTCCAGTAAAACTAACCGATATTGCTCACAGATAGCTTTAATCTCATCCATACGTCCCATGCTGCCACACATGTGAACAAAATTAACTGCCTTGATATCAGGGTGGGTTTGTAAGGCTTCTTTTATACCCTGTGCAGAAAGAGTCAGAGTTTCGTCAATTTCCGCAAAGACGGGGATAGCACCTGCCAGCACGATTACCTCAATGGAGGCAACAAAAGTAAAAGGCGGCACTATTACCTTGTCACCGGCACCGATGCCGGCAGCAGCTAACGCTGTACTTAATGCTGCCGTGCCACTGGAAACCAGATGGGCATATTTAACATTCAGTGAGGTTTGGATCATGCCTTCAAGTTCCTTTGCCTTCCACACTTCGTTACGCATAGCGTCAAAATTATAGCGAAAGGTAAAACCTTTGTTCATTACCTCCTGAATCTGTTCTTGCTCCGTATCATCAAATAATTCAAAACCCGGCATTTTTATCCTTCTTTAATGTGTGAATATCAATTGTCTTATTAAAATACCAAGCTTGCAATGCTTTTTATATTAGTATTTTTGTTTTAAGCGGTGAAGATAACGGTATAATTGGCAATCATCCCACAATGACTGATATAAAATTTATGAAAAAGGCTATGGTTTGTACATTGGTTTGTATGTTCCTGGTGGCATGTCAGGCCATAGGGCAACAAAATACCAGGACTACTGTTTATAGATCTACGGGGACTGTCGTTGATGATAAAAGTGCTGTTTGGAAAATAAACCGGGAACTTAGAAAGTCCGGACTTACAAGCGGTAATCATATAAATACTACGGTGTTTAATGGCATTGCGCTTTTAACTGGTGAAGTTTCTACTCATGCCCAAAAACAAAAAGCTGACAAGGTAGCAAATCGACTGCAACATGTACGCATGATTTTTAATCAACTGGCAATTGCATCACCGTCTTCTTTTAGTACTCGCTTTAAGGATTCCGCAACTACCGGCCTGGTTAAAACCGCCTTGCTACGCCATCCTGATGTGCATGGTAGCAGGATTAAGGTCGTGACTGAAAGAGGTATTGTATATTTACTGGGGTTAGTGCCTGCAAGTGAAGCTGACACGGCAACAAGCACAACACGTAGAGTTCGCGGGGTAAAAAAAGTGGTCAGGTTGTTTGAAATAGTAAAGTGACAATATATCCTTGAGCAAGTTGTATGACGTATTCTCAGGTTTCTGTCGTGCCGAGCAAATTCTGCAAGATGAGGCGAACTTACTAGCATATAGTTATGATAACAGCCGCATAAGTTTTAAACCGCAAATTGTACTTTTGCCTGAAACCGAAGAGGAAATTGTCAAGACCGTACTAGCCTGTAAGAATAGCAAAATACCGCTGACCGTTCGGGGTCGTGGCACCGCAACTACAGGGGCTGCTTTACCAACAGAAGGTGGTGTGGTTTTATCTACCGAAAGATTTAACAAGGTTATTGATTTTTGTCCTGCAAGCAAATATATAGTAGTAGAGCCTGGCATCACTAATCAGCATTTGCAAGATATTTGCAAGGAGCAAAACCTTTTTTGGGGGCCTAATCCCAGCAGCATGGGGTTTTCTTCAGTGGGCGGCAATCTGGCTTGTAACTCCGCCGGTTCCAGATCACTTAAATATGGGGCTGCTCGAGACAAAACTCTGGCTGTAAGATTTGTAACCGGTGAAGGCAAAATAATAACTAGCGGCAAAGCCGTAAGCAAGCAGGCAGTAGGGTTTGATTTTGCCAGGCTTATAATTGGGTCGGAGGGTATGCTGGGGATAATCTTAAACGCCACCTTAAAACTTGATTTTCTGCCCGAGCAGACTACAACTATAAGAGTGATATATAAAGATACCCGAAGTGCTGGTGATGCGATAATTTCTATCATGCAGCAGACCTTAATCCCAACGTCACTGGAGTTTTTAGATCGACATTCGGTGGCTTTAATCAGGGACGATGTTGATTTGCCGCCAGGGGATGAGATTTTAATGTTGATAATAGAGGTTGATGGTGATGCCGCCGCAATTAAACATGCTATTGACCAGGTTAATAAAGCTGCACGAAATTCAGGCTTACTAGAGTTTATGGTTGCCGATTCAAAACCTGCAAAGCAAAAAATTTGGCAGGCACGCAAAGCGCTGTCTCCCAAACTTCGCAAGATTGCACCCAAAAAGATAAATGAAGACGTGGTTGTGCCAATTGACAAACTAGCTACACTTCTTGTCGGTCTTGACCGGCTACGAGCCAAATATGCTATAAATATTGTGAACTTTGGACATGCGGGTAATGGTAATATTCATGTCAACCTCTTGGTTGATCCAGATGATGAGAAGCGAGTAGCGCGTGCTGCTAAATGCTTGGACGAGATTTTTAAACTGGTTCTTAAACTAGGCGGTTCTATCTCAGGCGAGCACGGCATTGGTCTGGTAAAGCGTGATTTTTTGCCGCTGGAACTTGGGGATAACAACTTGGAGCTTATGCGAAAAGTAAAAAGTCAATTTGACCCTGACAATATATTAAACCCTGGCAAGCTGCTAGCTTAGACCAAGGGATTTATGGGTTTTAGATTTTAAGGCAGCTAGGGCTTCATCTGGAGTTTGAGCATAACTGAAAAGCTGCAGATCTTTTTTGCTGATAGTTTCTGATTGCACTAAAGCATCAAAATTAATCATTCGTTGCCACCATTTTTTGTCAAATAATATGACCGGCATTTTTGCAAGTTTACCGGTCTGGATTAAGGTCAGAGTTTCAAACAACTCATCTAAAGTACCAAATCCTCCTGGAAATACAATCATAGCTTTGGCTCGGCGTAGAAAATGCATTTTGCGCACGGCAAAGTAGTGAAAGTTAAAACAGAATTTGGGCGTGATATATGGGTTTGGTTCCTGTTCATGCGGAATTTCTATATTAAGTCCAATACTTTTCTTACCGGCACTATAGGCGCCGTGATTTGCCGCTTGCATAATTCCAGACCCACCTCCTGTACAAATAATGGTATTGGTAGAACATATGGAGCTTATTTTGTAGGATGTTTCGTAAGCCGCTTGATATATTGGATCAGTGGCCTTTTTGCGGGCGCTGCCAAAAATGACAATTGTGTTTTGAATATTCGCGGCATCTAACAACATCTCGGCTTTATTATATTCTAATAATAATCGAGTGCCGCGTAGACTATTACCCCGTAGGAAGTCATTATCGATGTACGCGATTTTATAACTTGGAGATTCTACCAGAGCCTTAATTTTTTCTTTCTTGTCCTCATCAAGCATATAGCATTATATACACAAATTTGTATTGAAATCGGTATAATCTTTGCAAATACTGACTATGTTATAAGTTTATGTCCTGGCTTGAGAAAATATTACCAAGGGTATCATCGAATGGCAGAACAAAGCACGCTGTGCCAGAAGGGGTGTGGGATAAATGTCCAGAATGCGATGCGGTGATTTACAGCGCAGAATTAGAGCGCAATCTTTTTGTTTGCACAAATTGTTCTTACCATCACCGGATAGGCGCGCGCTTGCGCCTGGATATTTTTCTGGATAAGGATGAGCGCCAGGAGCTTGACGCAGATTTAAAACCGGTTGATGTACTTAAGTTTAAAGACTTGAAAAAATATAAAGATCGTATATATCAAGCGCAGAAAGCCACCGGCGAGAAAGATGCCTTAATAACCATGCAGGGTAGACTAAAAGGTCTTGATTTGGTAACGACAGCGTTTGAGTTCAAATTTATGGGTGGTTCCATGGCTTCAGTGGTAGGAGAAAAATTTGTCCGTGCGGTCAATCACTGCGTCAACGAGAATATACCATTGGTTAGTATTGCCGCAAGCGGCGGTGCCAGGATGCAAGAGGCTTTATTTTCTTTGGTACAGATGGCGAAAACTTCTGCTGTGCTAAATAAGCTTGCTGAGGCTAAATTGCCATTTATATCTATATTGACTGATCCGACCATGGGCGGGGTTTCAGCAAGTTTTGCCATGTTGGGCGATGTGCATATAGCAGAACCCAATGCTCTTATTGGTTTTGCCGGACCCAGAGTAATTGAGCAGACGGTGCGGGAAAAACTGCCTGATGGGTTCCAACGTAGTGAGTTCTTGTTAGAACATGGCGCAATCGACATGATAGTAAGTCGAGGACAAATGCGCGATAAGGTTCACTCGGTTTTAAAGATGCTCCTTAAGATTTAAGCGCTTAAATTTGCCATATAAGACTCTGGATGAATGGCTGGACTACCAGCTTGGCTTATATGTCGAAGAAATTGATCTGGGCCTTGAGCGGGTAAAAGAAGTTGCGCTTCGACTTGATATTTTAAACCCTGACTTGAAAATTATCACAGTTGGCGGTACTAATGGCAAGGGTTCCACTGTGGCCTTGGTAGAAAGTATTCTGTGCAACGCCGGATTTACAACCGGCACGTTTACCTCGCCGCATCTGCTAAGATATACAGAAAGAATAAAGCTTAATAACGCAGAAATTAGTATCAGTGAAGTTATCGCGCACTTTGAATTAATTGAAAAAGCCAGGGGCGATATCAAGGTTACATATTTTGAGTTTGCAGCCCTTGCCGCTATGTTGGCATTTATCAACCATAAGATACAAGTTGCGGTATTGGAGGTTGGATTAGGAGGCAGGCTGGATGCGACTAATATTTGGGATGCAGATGTTGCTATCGTCACGAATATCGGCCTGGATCATCAAAAATGGCTGGGTCATACCAAGGAACAGATTGCTGTGGAAAAAGCCGGGATTTTTCGTAAAGATAAGCTGGCCATAATAGGTGATAGCGATCCTCCTGTAACCTTGTTGCAACAAGCGGCTAGCAGCGGCGCTTATACAAAATTGTCAGGTCGGAATTTTGACATAAAAAGACATAAAGAAAGTTGGGATCTTAGCTTTAACAATAAAACATACAAAAACCTTAAACTGCCAAACATTACTGGAGAGGTGCAGCTTATAAACGCAGCTTGTGCTATTTTGGCAGTTAGCAGCCTTGGTGAAAACATAAGCACGGAGCAGATTAATGCAGGTCTTTCTAATGTAAAAATTCAGGCAAGATTACAAACCTTTAAAGCAGCTGATCGCAACTGGCTACTGGATGTAGCGCATAACCCTGAGTCAGTCAAGGTTCTTGCATATTATCTTGCGCAAAACCCTGGCAAAGGCACAACAATTGCACTGTTTGCCATGTTGGAAGATAAGGATATTGATGAGGTCATAAAAATTATGCAAAGCCATATTGATATTTGGTGTGTGTTAAATATTGCAAGCGGCAGGGCTATGTCCACCAGCAAGATCAGTGAAAGTTTGTCGGCTATAGTATCTGGCAAGGTAACTGTTTATAATGATGCTAATATTGCAGTGGCAAGTATAGTGGAGTTTAGCAAGGCAAAAGATCGAATAGTTGTTTTTGGTTCTTTTTATACGGTGGGTGCAGTAATGAACGCATTACGAGGATTGAATGTTTAACAAAATTAAACAGGATGTAAAGTGTGTGCTGGAGCGTGACCCTGCCGCACGTAATATATTTGAAGTTCTTACGACATGTCCTGGCGTATGGGCGGTTATTTTGCATCGTTTTAATCATAAACTGTGGAGCAAAAACCTAAAATGGCTTGGGCGCTGGTTATCAACAGTAAGTCGTTGGTTTACCGGCATAGAGATTCATCCTGGTGCTACTATAGGAGAAAGGTTTTTTATCGACCATGGTATGGGAGTGGTGATAGGTGAAACTACGGAGATTGGAGATGATTGTTCAATATATCATGGAGTCACTTTGGGTGGTACCAGTTGGGATAAGGGCAAGCGTCATCCCACACTTGAAGATGGTGTGATAATCGGTGCTGGTGCGAAAATTATAGGCCCGATAGTATTAGGCACCGGTGTTAGGGTAGGTTCTAACGCGGTAGTGGTTAAGGATGTGCCAAGGGGAGCGACAGTGGTTGGAATTCCAGGTAAAGTGGTGTCAAAAGCACATCTGGATGTTAAGCCGCATATCAAGGATTTTGCTGAAAAAATCGGCTTTGACGCTTATGGTGTGGCTAAGGATATGCCAGATCCGGTAGTAAATGCTATTGATTGCGTGCTGGACCATATTCACTCTATGGATCAGCAAATGGAAAAAATGTGTCAGGCAATTAAGGCTATCGGAGGGGAGGATATCCCGGAGTTAGAAGCTGTTGCCTGTTCGGTAAAAACGGATGATTGTACGGAAGACTGTGTGATTCATAAAAAAACTGACCGAGTAAATCTTTCATCCAAAGAATGATAATCACTATTGATGGCCCTAGTAGTGTAGGCAAAGGGACTATGGCCTTGTTATTGGCTGATAGTTTGGATTTTGAGCTTTTAGACAGTGGTGCCTTGTATCGAGTGGTAGCTTTGCAAGCGCAAAATCAAGGCTGTGATCTTGCAAATGCCACAGAACTTGCTAATATTGCGAGGAATCTTGATGTTGAATTTGCCACAGATCAAGAGCAAAGACAAGTAAGGGTATTGCTAGGTGGCAGAGATGTCAGTAAAGATATACGCAATGAAAAAATTGCCGGAGCGGCCTCTCAAGTTGCATCTGTTCCTGAGGTGAGAAAAGCACTGTTACAAAGACAAAGAGATTTTGCTGATGGCAGAGGGTTAATAGCAGACGGACGAGATATGGGAACTGTGGTTTTTCCTTCTGCAGACGTTAAATTTTTTCTTGTGGCTAGTGCCAAACAAAGGGCTAAAAGACGTGCTAAACAGTTGAATATTAAACAAGATAGTGATACTATGCGCGCATTCCAGGAGGAGATAGAACGGCGTGATGCCAGAGATGTGCAAAGGTCTGAAGCTCCTTTGAAGCCAGCAATGGACAGCATAACAATCGATACCAGCCACATGAGTATTGACCAGGTGTTGGACAAAATGTTGGAAGTTATTAAGTAAGGTTTTATTTTACATTTTGAATTTATTATATGTCTGAATCTTTTGCGGAAATTTTTGAAGAAAGTTTACAACACACTGAAATGACCGGCGGTGCTATTCTGACCGGCACAGTTATTGAAGTTACCGATGAATATGTGCTGGTTAATGCCGGGTTAAAAACCGAGTCCATGATTCCTATCGAGCAATTTAACCCTAAGGATGGGGAGGTTGAGGTCAAAGTTGGTGATCAAATTGAGGTCAAGCTGGAATCAGTAGCTGATGGTTACGGCGAAACTATTTTGTCACGGGATAAAGCCAAGCGGCAGCAAGCCTGGCGCGATTTGGAAGTAGCTATGGAGAATAAGGTAACTGTAACCGGCCATATTAATGGAAAAGTGCGAGGTGGTCTTACCGTAAAGCTTGAATCAATTCAGGCATTTTTGCCAGGATCGTTGGTAGATTTACGTCCGGTGCGTGATTTTGCCTACCTGGAAAACAAGGAACTTGAATTTAAAGTTATCAAAATTGATCAGGAACGCAATAATGTGGTGTTATCTCGCCGTGCGGTGTTGGAAGAAGAGTTCAGTGAAGAGAGAGAAGAGCTTTTACAAAGTCTAAGTAAAGGTTTGGAAGTTACCGGCATAGTCAAGAATCTTACAGATTATGGTGCTTTTGTTGACCTTGGTGGAATTGATGGTTTGCTACACATAACTGATATTGCCTGGAAGCGGGTAAATCACCCGTCTGAAATGTTGAATGTAGGAGACGAAATAAAAGTCAAGGTTTTAAGCTTTGATAAGGAGAAAAGCCGGGTATCTCTTGGCATGAAGCAGATGGGTGAAGATCCATGGGAGAATATTGCCAGGCGTTATCCATCTGGCACCAGAGCTTTTGGCACGGTTACTAATATGGCGGATTATGGTGCTTTTGTAGAGATTGAGGACGGGATCGAAGGTTTGGTGCATACCTCAGAGATGGACTGGGCTAATAAAAATGTGCATCCTTCCAAAGTAGTATCTTTGGGCGATGAGGTTGAAGTAATGGTGCTGGATATAGATGAAGAAAGACGCAGAATCTCCTTAGGCATGAAACAATGTACCGCCAATCCCTGGGAGTTGTTTGCTGCTACCCATAAAAAAGGTGAAAAAATTTCCGGCAAGATTCGTTCCATTACTGATTTTGGTATTTTTATCGGCCTTGATGGCGGGGTGGATGGTTTGGTGCATCTATCGGATATTTCCTGGAATGAGCCAGGAGAAAAGACAATTCTTGGTTATAAAAAAGATCAGGAGACTGAAGCCGTAATATTGAGCATAGATCCGGAGCGTGAGCGCATTTCCTTGGGGATAAAACAGTTGGATCAGGATCCATTTTCAGCTTATGTGGCAGAACATCCCAAGGGCAGTGAAGCCGCTGGCGTGGTATCTGAAGTTAGTGACAAACAGGTCACGGTTGATTTGGCAGAGGAAGTTAGTGGAATTTTGAAAGTTGCGGAAATTTCTCGCGAACGGGTAGCTTCAGCTTCTGATGTGTTTAAGGTAGGTGATGAGGTATTGGCTTTGGTTATCGGGGTTGACAGGAAACACCGAACTCTTGGCCTTTCCATAAAGGCTAAAGATATTAAAGATGAAAAACAGGCTATTGTAGATTTTAATGAGTCTTCCCAGGAATCTAAAAGCACGACTTTGGGCGACTTGATAAAGGAGAAAATGGAAGAAAATTGACCCGGTGTGATAGATAGAAAATGACCAAATCAGAGTTAATTGAAAATTTGTACAAACAGAGTGTGCACCTAAGTTTTACTGATGTAGAGCAGGCGATTAAGTCCATGTTGCTCAGGATGACGCAGTCTTTGGCTAATGGTGAGAGAATAGAAATTCGCGGGTTTGGCAGTTTCAAGCTAAACAAAATGCAATCCAGGGTTGGTCGCAACCCCAAAACCGGGGAATTGGTTACTTTGCCAGAAAGATACGTGGTGCATTTTAAACCCGGCAAGGACTTGCGGGAAAGAGTGAATAATTCCAGGAATCGTATAAATTTTTAAATAATACTAAAGCACCCAAATTAAAAATACAAACAAAAACGCTACAAATTCGGCCAGTGTAATCAAAATTATCCAACGCACGATTCTGCGCCCTGATGGTTTCATAGACAGCCATACACGTGACATATACCAGCGCCATGGTGCAAACCTGGACCAGCGCTGCCAATTTTTAAGATAACGATGTAAATCATTTCCCCATTGCACTAGACTCTGATCCACCTCATCCATTCTGGTTTTACGTTCTTCCTCGCTGGTAGCCGAATAATCATCAGTGATAACAAGAAGGGAGCCATTTGCGGCAGGTTCAACCTGAAAACAGGTGGAGGTTTTTAAAAGTGATGAGTAAGTTACCAGTAATCCGTCAGACAATTTTTGCACCTTAAACTTAGTATCTATGGTTTTATTATTGCTTAAGTTAAGTGCTTTAAAGTATTCTTGTTGCCAGATCTCAAATTCCATAAACGAGTTAATCCGGTAAACTCGCTCCAAATCACTTATAAACTCAAGCAGGTCATCTGCCGATAAATTACTTTCAATCTTAACCCAGGCCGCGTCACGTTCCTCTATATCACTCATACGCCGGGATAAGGCGCGATGATTATTGGAACTTTGAGCATTGGTAGTAAACGTGTAAGGTTAATTTTGGAACGTAAACCAGCCGCATTTTTTGGACGGGGCGAGCCAATAACTATCAGATCAAACTCACGAGTTTGACTTGCTTTAAGCAGGCAATCTGCCGGTTTCCCGACTTGAACGTCGTGGGTATATTTTATATCGGCCTTTTGGCAGGCTTGCTTCAGATGTTTGATTACTTCGTCTGCTTCAGTAGCTAATTGTCTCTCAACATATTTGCCATATCTATCCTGAGTTGCCGCATTGTTTAACCAATCATCGCCTCGCATACCACGCCAAAAATCCGGCACTACAAACAGATGATGTAATTCACCGCCTCCTTTACATAATTCCAGAGCCAAATTTTCAGCAGCTTTAGCACCTGTTGAACCATGGCTGGCACAAAGTAATTTGGTGAATTTCATGAGATCCTAAATAACCAGCCCAAAGCTCAGCGCGTAAACGCCAAGCTTCGGGCAACGGAAAAACAGCTAGACTAGTAAATAGACTCCAAAAGCTATTAGCAAAGACAATACCAGAGCGATAAAGTCTTCCCTGCGATCACTAGCAAAAATAGACAATGCCGAACCACGATGAAATTTGGCTCCGGCTTCTTCTTGTAGATCTATATCCTGACTATGTTTATCAACCATGTTATCCTCCTTAAATTAAATACTTTCATGTACAAATAGATAAATAACCACTAACGAGAGTACAGCTTTGAGAGTCCCTACCACGCCTCCAATAACTAAAGGTTGTCCTCCGGCCTGCTTGATTGAAGCCAGGGTTATTTGCATACCAAGACCGGTTAAGCCAAAAGCAAACAAAAGCGTAATCCATTGACGGAATTTCTTAATTTTCTTCGCAGTATGTCGTACAGATTTGTGGGCAGATTTTAAGATCTTGTTAGCATCTTTTGACATAACTTTGGCATTGATTAGACCCCGCAAAGTCGCGTCATCTTCAATAGACATGACCTTTTTATTTTTAATCAAGCGGCCCAAGGCTTGTTGGCGGTCTGCTTTTTGCACCTTGCTCTGCTCCTTAACCAGGGTTGCCGCCTGTTCGTCAGTCAACATTTTTTTAACCTTGGTATTGTCAAAATATTTACCCTTGTAATGATTAGCCGGTGCAAAAATTCCGGTTGAAGACAAGACAAACATCAATATAAAGCCGATGACAAATACAGGAAACTTTTCAAATACTATTTTTCCTACATTCACCTGTTTTGCAGCTTCTTCCCGTTTGACATACCAAATAGCCAGCCACAGCACGATTATTGGCAAGAATAGTACCCGGGTGATATTAAATATTTCTGCCACTTTCAAGGTTTCAATTCCATCAGGCTGATAGGCAAGAGCTGCACCTGCAACCTGAGCTGAATTTAAGATTCCCGTACCGGCCCAAGCACCAAATTGCACGTGTCCAAGATCAAGCAGGTGTCCAATAATTGGGAACAGGAACATGCAACCAACCCCCCATAGCAATATAGTTCCAATGGTGTAGGCAATTTCGACAGATTTAGCCTGCACTACCGGTGAGGCCGCCACTGTAGCTGAAACGCCGCAAACTCCCATGCCAGCAGAAAGCACTCCTCCCATGGAATTTGGGATATTTCTAACTCGACCTAACCATAACACCAAGCCTACAGAACCTAGCACGAAAACACCTATCAAAACAATAGATAGTTTGCCAAGGTGGGCGAGCTCCGCCAGACTGTATAAGGTTCCAAGTAAAATCACCCCGGTTTTAAGACCAAGGCGTGACATGCGGATTCCATTTTCCGCCCATTCTGGTATCTTAAACACATTAACGATAATGATGCCGGCTAATATCCCCAAAACCACATAATTAAGACCAAGCACCTGGTGCAGATATTTAGCTCCCATTACCGGACCCATATCTTTACTTAGTACTGCAACCCAAGGGGCAACATACCAGCGAATAAGCATAGCTACCAGCAGGATAAAAATAACTCCGGCCACGGTGGACATATAATAGTCCAGATTTCCCTCTTCATGTGAACCAAACAAATGCCAAAGGCCAACCACTACCCCGATAATACCAGCGACCAGGGAAATACCAAACATCTCGCCTGTGTATTTTTTGAGCTTTAGATACCCAATTAAACCATCTTGCAAACCAAAATAGGTAGTGATTGCAATAATCAGAAAAATTATCCCGAGTATTAACAAAGCGGGATGTTTTTTTGTATAAACCATCCTAAATCCTCCTTATCTAGCAAAGTTTCATCTTTAAAAAGTAAAATGTCAAATTTATTTTTTAATAATTTGTCAATTTAACGTTTATCTACACTCTAGCACAAAAAAATATTATTTTGTCATACTTTTAAGAATTAAAACCGATAGACAAGATTATGTATAATGCCAGCCTGATATGATAAATAAACGTCAAGTGCAAGGGTTTAAACTTGCAATTTGTTTTGTTGCAGTTTTTGCAGCTTCTTCTGCATACGCGGCAGGCGGCACATTGGATACCATGTTTGCCGATGTTAATGCGTTTTTAGCAGGGATAATATTTTTTGATGTGTGGCCTGGCGAGCCCAATATGCCATTTATCGTAATGTGGTTAATTGCAGGTGCGCTTTTTTTAACCGTGCGCATGGGTTTTATCAATTTAAGGGTAATGCGCCATGGTTTCAAGATTATCAGGGGTGAATATCTGTTAAAAGAAGCAAAAGGGCAGATTTCATCCTTTCAGGCACTAACTACCGCGCTATCAGCAACTGTAGGACTTGGCAATATTGCCGGGGTGGCTATAGCTATCAGTATAGGAGGCCCTGGCGCGACTTTTTGGATGATTATTGCGGGTTTTTTAGGTATGACTTCAAAATTTACTGAAGTAACTCTGGCACAAATGTACAGGGAATTTCGACCTGACGGCAGGATCATGGGCGGGGCGATGGAATATTTATCCTTGGGACTTGCAGAAAAAGGTTTGCCCGGTCTTGGCAAATTTATGGCCGGAATGTTTGCACTATTGATAATTTTGGCATCTTTGGGCGGTGGCAATGCCTTTCAGGTAAGTCAGGCCTTGGGCGCAGCGCAAAACGAATTAACCTACTTTAATGACAATCCGGTGATATTTGGCATTCTGATGGCAATCGCGGTTGGTGTAGTGATTATCGGCGGGATTAAAAGAATCGCTCATACTGCGCAGGCCCTGGTTCCTACCATGATTTTAATTTATCTTTTGGCCGCGTTATGGATAATAATTACCAATGCAGAACTTGTGCCGGTTGCGTTTACTAAAATCATCAAAGAGGCTTTCTCACCGGTTGCGGTAGCAGGCGGTATGGTTGGAGTTATCGTACAGGGTTTCAAGCGCGCGGTTTTTTCAAGTGAGGCTGGCATTGGTTCGGCAGCAATCGCACATTCTGCGGCAACGGTAAAATATCCGGTACGCCAGGGTATAGTTGCCTTGTACGAGCCTTTTATAGATACCATAATTATATGTACCATGACCGCTTTGGTAATTATAATTACCGGAGTTTATAACGCGCCGGAATATGCAGACCTGGTTACAGCTAATAAAGGTGCGGCGTTGACCTCCAAGGCTTTTGGTTCAAATATTTCCTGGTTTCCCACAGTTTTGACTATATCGGTCGTCTTGTTCGCCTATAGCACCATGATTTCCTGGTCTTATTACGGCGAGAGATGTTGGACTTACCTGTTTGGAGAAAAATTCTCCATGCTGTACCGGGTTATTTTTATCCTGTTTATAATGTTGGCAAGCATTACCACTGCCAGCAATATTTTGGATTTTAGTGATCTAATGATGTTGGTACTGGCTTTTCCGAACTTTATTGGCTTGTATCTCCTGCACAGCAAGGTCAAACGAGAGCTGCAAAAGTATTTGTACAAGTTAAGAAACGGCGAGCTTGACCGGGAAGTACAACAGCAGCTATAGATACAAGGTAACAGTCTCCGGCGCCAAGCAGTTTTTATCATCACAGGCCTGCAAGGTCAAGGTTATTTTACTTGGCGGGTTATCTGGATTAGGCATAAAGTATATTTTTGCCTTATCGGCAAATAAAGAAAGAGTATCTTTACTAAATCCAAGGTTTAGTTCTTGTGCCCTGGGATAGGTAACGCTGACTAATTCACCATCTTCTGCCCGCACTTTGGTGGGAATCAGATTCTTGCTTAAAGGCTGATTACTATTTATATGCCATTTATCGTCAAACTCCAGCAAAATGTATTGGCCCTTATCATCTTTAGAACTAAGTATTTTTACATGCCCTCGGCCAGCAAATTGGCGTTTTCCGGTTTCACCGGTTATTGTTTCTGCCACTGCAGCTAAAAGATATGAGTTTTGAGTTGGAATTGCCCGTACGATTCCTGAAATTGCTCCTAAAAGTTCAGTAGCCAGATCCTGGTATTTGTCCTTGCCGGTTCTGGCAAAAAGTCTGGTGAATACTCTATATAAAGCACCGGTAGCAGAATAAATCGCGCCATCCGGTATTTTCTTGATTCTAGGAATTTCCATCTCATTTTCCTGGTAATAATTCATAAAGTAATCACCAGTTTTATCATCTTTGAATTTGGCAACAACTGTTTTGGCAAGCAGTTCGGCGCGCGTAAGCCATTTTGGATCAAGGGTCGCATCATATAGACTCAACATACCCTCTGCCATAAACACATAATCATCCAGCACTCCGGCCTTGAAGTTTTTGGAATTTATAATTCTTGGCAAACGATTATCAGCAAATTTACTCCAGATATAATTTGCTGCCTTGTTCGCAGCCTGCAGATATTTAGCATCACCACCAAAAACCATATAGGCATAGCAAAAAGCGTTTATCATCAAACCATTCCAGGAGCTAATAATTTTTTTGTCTTTAAATGGCAGCGGGCGTTTATTGCGTTTGCGTAATAAAGTTTGGTGAATTGTGTCAAGTTTTTTATAAAAGTCACCCGGAGCAATTTTATGTTTTTTAGCAAACTCAGCGTGAGGTGTCTCAATAAACATAATATTAGTATTCTCAAAGTTGCCAGTTGCGGTAAGACCATAAAAAGACTTTATCAATTTAGCATCGGCAGGCGTAAGAGCCTGGTCAATTTGTCCAATACTCCAGGTAAAATACTCGCCTTCACCTTCACCGCTATCAGCATCAGTTGCCGCGTGAAAACCTCCGTTGGCATCCGTTAGGTCTCTTAGCACATAATCAAGAGTCTTGCGTGCTACTTTTTTATACAACGGGTTTTTGCTAAATCGGGAGGCTTTGGTATAGACCATCGCCAGCATGGCTTGGTTATAAAGCATTTTCTCGAAATGCGGCACCAACCAGGCATTGTCAGTCGCATAGCGATGAAATCCGCCGCCAACTTGATCATATATGCCGCCATGAGCCATAGCATCCAGGCTGATCCATAAAGCCTCACCAATGGTTTCATTTCTGGCTCTGGCATATTGATCCAGCATGAAAAGTAGTATATTTTCGTGTGGAAATTTAGGGGCGCTACCAAACCCGCCTTGTAGGTCATCAGTTTTTTCAACTGCAAGATTAACCGCATTATTTATTACGTGTTCATCAATAATCGAAGCTGCAAATTTAGTCTCCTGTTGTTTTTCTAAGGTGTCGGCTAGATTTGTAGCAAATTCACGCACTTTGCTTTCATGGTTTTGCCATAGTTTTATGATTTCCTGTAACAAGGCAAGAAAATCCTTTGGCGGCAAGTAGGTTTCAGCATGAAAAGTTTTACCATCCGGCAGCAGAAAAGCTGACATGGGCCAGCCGCCGCTTTTACGAATATTTATAAGGGCACTCATATAATAATTGTCAATCTGCGGATGTTGCTCACGATCAACTTTTATTGCTACAAAATTATCATTTAGATATTTGGCGATTTTTTCATTTTCAAAACTCTCGCGCTCCATGACATGACACCAGTGACAAGTGGAATAACCCACTGACAAAAATATCGGTTTGTTTTGCGCCCTGGCTCTGGCAAAGACCTGCTTTGACCATCCGTGCCAATTTACCGGGTTATGCGCATGTTGCAAAAGATAAGCTGAGTCTGACAAAATCAGCCTGTTGATATAAATCGGGCTGCCATCAGTGTTTAAATGTTCAGTTCTGGGCTTATAGTCTTTGTCTTTGGACTTATAAGCGTTTAGAAGCTCTATTGAGTATTGGTTCATGTTTGGTTTGGCAAATCCTGGCTCACTACTATGCAAAACTAGGGGCAGTAAGGATATAATCAGAGGCAAATAAATGTTTATGGAGAAATACATATGAGATTTAAATTTTTATTTGGCATGATTTTGCTAATTTTTATTAGTGCTTGTACCGAAGAGCAGCAAAATAAACTTTCGCGCCTTGGTGTTACCTGGTTGGAGGGGAACTATAAAGTAACTTACGCAGATGGAGAGCATATTAAATCATGGATAATCAAAGACAGTAAAGTAACATCAGAACCACAAAAAGGCTATTATTATTTTTGGGTTCAAACTGCCAAGGGCAGTAAATATGTACAATCTCCGATTGCTCGCACCTATATCGAAGAATTGTAGAAAAATGCAACCTTAATTGGTCAGGATTCGTTATGGTTAGCAATACTAGCCAGTGTGGATGTTAGCATGAAGAAAGTATCAATTTTAATTTTAGCCGGGGTATTTGTTTTAGTATTAGCAAACATGGGACAGAAAATCAAAAAGGCCGACTTGCCGTCTGACTTACAAACTGCGGTTTTTGCCGGCGGTTGTTTTTGGTGTGTGGAATCAGACTTGCAAAGAGTTTCAGGAGTATATGAGGTTGTATCCGGATATGCAGGCGGTCATATAAAAAACCCAACCTATAAGCAGGTTTCGAGTGGTAAAACCGGTCATCTGGAAGTGGTTAAAGTTTATTATGATCAACAGATAATTTCCTATCGACAGTTAATACGTCATTTATGGCGCTCAATTGACCCAACCGACAGTGGTGGTCAGTTTTCGGACCGTGGAGCACAATATCGCCCGGCAATTTTTTATAAAGATCAAGAGGAAAAAATGATTGCCGAGGAGGAAATCAAACGAATTGACGCCAGCGGTATCTATGCTAAAAAAGTTAGCATAGAGGTTATCAAGTTTGACAAATTTTATCCGGCTGAGGAATACCATCAGGATTATTCTGACAAAAATCCACTACGCTATGTTTTTTATCGACGTGGTTCAGGGCGCGATAAATACTTAAACAAAATTTGGCGTGGCGATTTAACCAAGGTTAAGCTTGATGAGACTTCTGATAAAAGATCTAAAGAAAATTTTATCAAGCCCTCTGACCAGGAATTACGGGAAAAACTAACGCCGCTACAATACAAGGTAACGCAGGAAGATGGCACTGAAAGGGCATTTGCCAATGAATATTGGGACAACAAGCAAGAAGGTATTTATGTGGATATTGTAAGCGGTGAGCCTTTGTTTTCATCTATTGATAAATATGACTCTGGTACCGGTTGGCCCAGTTTTACCAAGCCCATAAGCAAGAAAAAATTGCTTGAGAAACAGGATAATAAGCTATTTTATTCCAGAACCGAGGTTAGAAGCCCCGCGGCTGACTCACATTTAGGTCATGTGTTCACTGATGGCCCCGAAAATAAAGGCGGCCTGCGTTATTGCATCAATTCGGCAGCTTTAAGATTTGTACCAAAAAATCAGCTGCGAGAACATGGTCTGGGTGAGTATGAGTCTTTATTCGACAAGTAAAAATTAATTTTTTGTCAGTAATTTGCTCAGAACTGTAACTATTTCATCACTGTCCCATTCAATTCCGCCAAAAAGCGTATAGCGTATTTTGCCGTCAGGATCAATAATGAAAGTTGCGGGCGCAGCATATACCTTCCAGGCTTTAATAGCTTTGCCATCAGGATCAAGCAAAATAGTAAACTCAGGCTTTACCTCGTTCGCAAACTTTTGCACCTGCTCGGCATCTTCTCCCATATTAACTGCCAGAATTTTAAATTTGTCAGAGCCTAATTTTTTTTCCAGCCGGTTCATGGATGGCATTTCTTTACGACAGGGCGGACAGTAGGTAGCCCAAAACTGTACCATTACCACTTTGCCTTGATAATTTGCAAGATTATGTAGTCTGCGGTTTAGGTCTGATAGCTCAAGTTCTGGAGTAACATTGATATTGGATTCTTTTAAACTAAAAGCCACAGATTGTGAAAAATACACATTTGTCGCCAGAGCAATAAAAAGCATGAGGTGTTTCATGGTCTTTGCTTTTTCAAATAATAAAGACTTGCCTTGATCAAACCGGCAAGTTGGGTTGTTACAATTTTCTCTGGGAAACTTGCATCCTCACGCTTGAAGAAATAGCCGCGTACATCGGGAATAAGTCTTGTATAAACTACGCTACCTCCAATATTTAAAGCACTTTTTAGATGATTAATTCCCCAGCGGTTGGGAGTGCGTTCTCCTTCAAACACCAAAAGCGGGAGCTTGGTTGTGCCAACCGCATCTTTATATTCAGGTTCCTTCCCTGGTTCTGGTGCGCTGCGCCCCAGTCTTGGAAACAGTAACACCGCGCCATTAAGTGATTGCTGGTTTTTTGCTTCCCAGCTTGAGGCACCGCGTAACAATAATTCGGTTTCAGGGCCGCTTGCGATCAAATATACTTTTTTCCCGGTTTTATGTGCAAGGTTAATAATGTGCGTAATACTATTTGAGTCTATTCTGCCAATGCTGCTTTTAAGTTTCGGCAGCATATAACTGGAGAGAAAATCCGGCATCCATACCTCAATCCCGTTTTGAGCCAGGGATGCTGCGGTTGCCATTTCCTGAGCCCCGGTGCCGGCGTCACAGGCAAAGCCAAGGAGCAGGGTATCGCCGCTAGATGGGAAAACTCTAAGCTCAAGCTCAGAACCATCCGGCATAATAACTTCCTTGGTTTGCGGTTTTGCCGCAAGTTCAAGACTAGGGCCAAGAGTACATATAATGATAAATAGACTTCTGAATAGTTTTGGCATAGCTTCATTAATAAATTCACTAGGGTTAGTATATAATAATATGGTAATTTAGCGAAGTATTTTCAAGGTAATTTAAAATATTTAATCTAAGTCTTAATATATGTGGGTTTATTGCAGGGAGGTTGACTTATTTTTGTCCCAACGAAAAACACATGCAGGAGGAATATTAAAAATCTCAATTTTAGACCGTGCCTTGCCAAAAATCGGATCACATAAAGCTGCGATTTTGGGACTGAACTGATAGGCGACGAAATTCCCGTTTGGAGCAAGCACTGCAGCAATAGTGTTTACAATTTTTGTTGCAGCTTCCTGACTCATGGTAGAAAATGGAATGCCAGATATAATGGTATCTGGCGCATCAAGCTTATATTGCGCAAGAATTTTCTCAAGCCCCTCAACATTGCCAAGGTGAGCTATTAGCCGGTCATCATCGATTTTTTGCAGTAACTCATGTAGCTGGGGGTTGATCTCAATAGCCAGCAATTTGGCAGTTTTTGGCATAGCTTTAAGAATCGCGCGTGTAGTATTGCCGGTTCCAGGGCCAAGTTCCACTATAGTTTTGGCGGAGGCTACTTCGGCAGCCTTGATAATTTTATTTTCCAAAAAACGTGAGCTTGGAATAACCGAACCTACCTCTAATGGATGTTTTAAAAATTCCTGCACAAAGGCGAGTTTTTTGCTTAGCATTGTTTTGGTTATGTGTTTCATGTGATGGCGCATTTTATCACATAAGCAAATGAAAAATTAAACTGGCCTCCCCGAGACGATTCGAACGTCCGACCTGCCGCTTAGGAGGCGGCTGCTCTATCCAGCTGAGCTACGGGGAGATTGGCTAAGAATAAAAGCTTTTTTTATCAAGTCAAAGACTTTTTATGCCAAGCGAGAAAAATAGGGCTGGATTTTGCAAAAATACAAAATGCGTCGAAACTTATCCGCAAAGTTGTGGATAATATTAATATTATCCATTATTCGCGGTCTATTTTCTACCACTCAAATTGAAAGACAATTGGGGTATAGTGTGTTTTAATAAGTTTCAATACAGTTTTTTCCGTAATAATTACTTGCGGCACTTGGGTATTTTTCTTTCTTTATCTGTCCCCCAGGTATCTAGCCAATCACTTACTTCATTAATATCAAGATGCTTGCCAGTTTCCTTAAAATTAGTCCATGACTCTAAAGCCTCCTGCTTGAAATTTTCGCGAGCTTCTTCACGATCTACATAAGATCGTATGGCCTCTAGCATTATCCAGTGAGACGACCTGCGTTTGCTATCAGCCAAATTTTGTACGCGAAATTTTAGTTTATCGTCAATTTTAATAGATGTTGCCATGATGTATTAATAGATATTACTTATCAATATCGTGATTGTAACAGGTTTTTGAAGGTTTAAATTGTAAAAAAGGCGCCAGAAGGCGCCTTTTATCGAGATAAGATTAAAGTCCGATTAGAACTTGTGTCTTAGACCGATTGAAAAGATACTGCCATCGTTATAGTCGAAAGTTTCATCAGCATTAGCTGTTGCACGAGAAACATCATTCTCGTTAGCAGTATAGGCTACAAAAGCAGCAGTGCGCTTGCTGAGGCTATGCTTAAGGCCAATACCGTAGACAGTACGCTCAAGATTTACGTCATCAGTGGCGTCATTTGCTGTTAAAACACCAAAGTCACCATCAGCCATACCATATTGCAAATATAGCTTGTTGTTACCAAATGCATAAGCGCCGTATAAGTAATGACGATCTATTTCTTTGACAGAGCCTTCATCTACGGTCTCAAACAAATAACCTATTTCCCAAGGACCAGGGGCATATTTTAGCGCAAGACCGATGATGCCCCTCTCTTCAAAGACCATAGTATCGGTTGTTTGATTACCCAGCAGTTCTCCGCTTAGCTTGGTGTAACCAAGACCTGCATACCATGGCCCATTTGAATACATCAAGCCCAAGGACATGCCTTCAGCGATCCCGCTAGCTACGTCTGTAGCAGTAGCAGTATTTGATGCTTCACCAGCTACAGTAGCTAAGGCAAACTTAAAGCCGCCCCAGTTAGGTGAAATATAGGCAAGCACATTGTTGGCTCTGAGGTTGTGATCAAAACCTATATGTACGGCAGAGTTTATGGTGTGACCAGAACCTGAACTCATGCCAGGGAAGGCATAAGCTACTTTGCCCAAAGCAATCTTGCCAGGTACGTCATGACGCCCCATTAAGAAAGTACCAAAGCCGCCTTTTACGCCAACAAAGGTGTTGCGTTGGACAAAATTATGTTGATTATCTGCATTAGTAACCTTGCCAGTAGTAGCATCAGTTGCCTTAGATGACTTGCCGTTTAGCCCAACACCATACTCAACTTGATAAATAGCCGAAAGACCATTACCCAGATCTTCTGAACCCTTTACCCCGAATACGGTAGTGTTGTCATGTACACGAGCGGCATCATATTCAGTGCCGCCAACCGTAGTATCAGTACCTGCAACATAAGCAGGAATAGCAGCAGTTCCATCAAACGATGTAACACTATCAACCTGACTCAACGTCTGCCCAAGCGCACCGTACAAGGTAGTAGCAGCATTAGCAGCCGGAGCCGTAATAGCACCTGCCACCGCCATTGCTATCAAAGATTTTTTCATTATATTCTCCTTTTAAGTTTAATTTGTAGACCGAACCTCTATAATGATCTACACTAAAATAAACTGATTCTAACGCATAGGTTCGACATGAATTTCTCATACGTTCTAACCAATTTGAACTAATTCTAACCCGTTTTTCTAATTTTTGCAACATAATTTTATAAAAAAATACACTGTATCAAAAAAGTTAAACAAACCCAATATCAATATGTTACTACAATAACTTCCATTTAAGTCTTTTGCCGGCTCTGTAGGGAACGACGTCAGAGAAGTATTCTTTGGGCACAGTCCAGTCTTTCTTTTCAAGATTTATTTTTTCAGTATTTGGTTCAAGGCCATAAAAATTAGCACCATTTATGCTTAGAAAATTCTCAAGCTGATCCAGCTTGTCTGTTTTATCAAAAACTTCCGTATAAAGTTCAACCGCTGCGTGCGCTGTATAAACACCGGCACAGCCGCAGCTTGCTTCTTTTTTGTGTTTGCCATGTGGTGCGCTGTCAGTGCCGGCGAAGAATTTGGAGTTGCCGCTGGTGGCTGCTTTTACAATCTCTTCTCTGTGCTCCTCTCGTTTTAATACCGGCAGGCAATAGTTGTGTGGTCTAAGCCCGTCTATGAACATTGCGTTGCGATTATCCATAAGGTGATGACAGGTTATACTGCCGGCTATGTTTTTAGAATTTTGCACAAACTGAATTCCCTGTTTGCTGCTTATATGTTCCAACACAATTTTAAGTTCAGGGATATTTTTGTGGATAAAGGCAAGCGTATTATCAATAAATACCGCTTCGCGATCAAAAACATCCACCTTGGGGTTTGTATCTTCGCCATGCACGCACAGGGCAACTTTAAATTGTGCCATCGCCTCCAATATCGGCATGATGTTTTTTATATTCGTAACTCCGGAATCAGAGTTGGTGGTGGCGCCTTTCGGGTATAGCTTAAAACTTGGAATATAAGGGAATGCGGCAGCCTGCCTTACTTCGGTAACTGCGGTGTTATCAGTCAAATATAAGGCCATATAAGGTTCAAACTTACTATCCGGCACACAACTTTTTATTCTTTTTCTATAATCCAGGGCCGAGCTAACCTTGGTAATCGGCGGCCTCAGGTTTGGCATCACTAGGGCCCGGCTAAACTGCCGGGTGGTGTGTTGTACTACCCTCGATAACATTTCACCATCTCGCAGATGTAAATGCCAGTCATCCGGTTTTATAATGCTCAATTGCATACTATGCGATATACTAAGCCAAAAGCAATTTTAAGAGTGTAGTTATGGAATTATTTTTTGCATCCTTTTCGCATGTTACCTGGTGGATTATCGGAGTAATCCTGATTGTGTTTGAGATATTCACCGGTGGTACCTTTTTACTATGGCTTGGGGTTGCGGCCTTGAGTGTTGGGGCGGTGATGTATTTTGTACCTATAGACTGGCAATTGCAGCTGGTTTTATTTGCGGTTATTTCAATTGGTTCGATCATTATCTGGCGTAAAGTTCAAAAGCGACGCAAGGAATATCCGGAGGATCCGCAAAACCCGCACTTAAGCCGCCGTGGCGAACAATATATTGGCCAGGTGTTTATTCTGGCAACTCCTATAGTAAATGGTGTTGGCAAGGTCAAGGTAGCCGATACGCTGTGGCAGGTGAAGTCTGACAAAGATATGAAACGAGGACAAAAAGTAAAAGTATTATCAGTTAAGGGTGCTTCTTTTATCGTCGGAGATACAGATGAAAATGTTTAAATTTATTTTGCTTTTGGTGATTGTTGTAGAAATAACAGCTTGTAACAATCAGCCAAAAAAAAGTGATGGTGACCCAATCAGGCTAATAGACGTGAAAGCCAATCCCAAGTTATACAAAGGCAAAAAAGTAAGATGGGCCGGGAATATTGTCAAGGTTGCAAACAACAGAAAAAATACGGTAGTTGAGGTATTGGGCAAGCGTCTTGACATGTTTGGCAGTGCCAATCATAGAGGTGCTGAGGAAGGACGGTTTTATGCGATTTTTCCCGGATTTAAGGACCCTGCGCAATTTGCCAAAGGTAAATTGCTGTTGGTAAACGCAAGATTTATCAGATTAAAATCAGGCAAGATTGGCGCTTATAAGTATGTGTACCCTGAAGTCATGGTACAAAGTCATAAATTATCTGACAAGCCAGGTCGCTATGGCGACCGTGGGCCTATTTGGCATTGGGGCTGGTGGTGGGGCTACGGCCATCATCACGGTCATGGAAGTCATATAGGATGGGGTTGGGGCTACTGAGCAGAATCGCCTGACTTATGTTAAAGCGTGGTGTTTTGCTGGTAATTGCCGGCTGTATATTGTTAGGTTCGGGCTTGGTCCAGGCGGCTGGTGGTCATGCCAGAATAATTACGCATAAGGTTTTTCTTGATAACGGCCAACTAAGATTGCAGGCCAGGGCGCAAATAAGATTGTCTGCCGAGATGCTTTCGGCGCTTGAGCACAGTATCCCTTTGACCTTTGTGTGGGAAATTGAAATTGAAAAAAAGCGCCCCTGGTATGTGTGGGACAAGGAACTGTACGACCGGAAATTAACCCGGAAACTGTTCCTTAACCGGTCCTTGGGAATGCATGCCATAAGCAATCCTGACAGCGGCAAAACCGTGTACTACCGAAAATTAGCTGAAGCCTTGGAGGCTTTGGCAAGAATAGATGTGATAAATCTGCTTGGGCAGGACGAACTTGATGCAGGCAGTTTGTATACATCCTCGCTCGATTTTAAATTTAAAGCCTCAAGCCTGCCGGCCGCAATGTATTTAAAAGGCCTGTTTGCCCCAGGCTGGCAACTTAAAAGCAACAAGCATATAAAAAGATTCAACCCGTGAAAATTAACAAGCTGGCAATTTTACCTACAGCAGCCGGAGTCAGTTTTATTTTGCTGGCTTTTAGCATGTTGTTGTTCGCGGTGCAGAACTCCAAACAGTTTGAAAATTATTACGTGCCGTTGGTGGTAATAAGCGTGGCTGGTCTTGCTTTATTGGCTTTGGTGTTGGCGGTCTATTTGTTGCGATTGTTATATCAATACAAAACCCGCACTTCCGGTTCCAGATTGAGGTTAAAGCTGGTTGGTTTTTTTATCCTGTCAACTCTTATTCCTACCGCGCTATTATATTTTTTTGCGGTAAAACTTCTAAATAGCGGAATTGACAGCTGGTTTGATATTCACGTGACCGAGGCTTTGCAAAACTCATATGAATTAGGGCAGGCGGCTATAGATGAAAGAAAGAAAAGACTTATCCGTGAGACTCATTTTATTACCGAACAACTGGGTGATAATGTTGAAAGCACTTTGCTGGATATGCGTGAAAAGACTAATGCGTACGAACTTGCCTTATTTGAAGAAAGTGGCAAAGTGGTGGCTTTTAGTCATTCGGATAAATCAGTATTGGTTCCAAGCTTGCCATCAGACACCATATTGTCTCAGGTAAAGGTAAGCGGTAGTTACCATGAAACTGAATTATCTGCTTCCTTGGGACAAATCATCAGGGTAGTTATTAAGGTGCCGCCAACGGCAAAAACCGACGCCACTGCCGCTGACCGGTTTTTACACGCGGTGTATCAGATGCCACAAAGAATTAACAAATTGCTGGACAATGTAAATGAAACCTCGGCCGGGTTTAAACGGGTAGAGTTTATGCAGCCGCAACTTAGACAAAGCCTGGTTGTGATTTTGTCTCTGGTTTTGTTGTTGGCATTGGCCGGGGCTATATGGTTGGCATTTTACCTGGCAAAAAAACTCTCGCAGCCAGTGCTGGATTTGGTTCGGGGAACGCAGGATGTTGCCGCCGGGGTTTACCAGGAAATACCCAATGTTAGCGGGGATGAGTTAGGGTTTTTGGTGGATTCCTTTAATCAGATGATTCGCAAGGTAGACAAGGTGCAATTAGCGCAAAAACGCCAGTGGGATTTTTTGGACGTGGTGTTTACCAACCTGTCATCCGGAGTTATGGTACTTGATGATAGTTTTATTTTACAACGTAAAAATCATGCGGTAGAACAAATACTAAACACAGATCTTGATAAATTTGTCGGACAGAATATTTTACAGGTTTCCGCCATGGATAATGAGCTATTAAGGTTATTTTCCTGCATAAGGAAGGCAATTGTTAACGGCACCGGCAAGGTATGGGAGCTGGAAGAACGGATAAATATTGAAAATTCCTCGCGAGTGCTTTATATACGAGGCCGGATGCTGCCAGAGGATTCCGGGCTTAAAGGTTCAGTAATTGTGTTTGAAGACATAACCGAACGCACAGTTGGGCAGCGCAACGCGGCCTGGAGCGAAGTGGCAAGACGTTTGGCGCATGAAATAAAAAACCCCTTAACCCCAATTCAATTATCAGCTGAGCGAATTCGTAATAAATGTGTAAATAATGCCGGTTTTGTGCCTGGTAATGAAAAACTGATAACACGCGCTACCCAGACAATTATCTCCCAGGTCGAGGCTTTAAAGAAAATGGTGGGAGATTTCTCGGAATTTGGCCGTGTCCCACAATTGTTAATTACAGAATTTGATCTGGAAAATTTAACCAATGAGGTCGTGGAATTATATAGATCTAACAAGGATATTGTGATTAGCTCTAGCTTTAAGGTAAAAACCTTAACCGCCGATGTCAACAGAATTCGTCAGTTATTGCATAACATATTTAAAAATTCTCTGGAAATAGAAGGACAAAAACCGATAACCGTAAAGATAAGCAGCGAATATAATACCGCGCGAGATATAGTGATAAAAATTTGTGATGACGGTGGAGGTATACAAGATGAGATGCTGGGCAGTATTTTTGAACCTTATATTACCGGCAAACCCAAAGGTACCGGTTTGGGCCTGGCTATTGTAAAGCGTATCGTGGAAGAACATAACGGTAATATTGAGGCTCGCAATGTTAAGTTGGGTGTTTGTTTTAAACTAACTTTTCCGGCTTAAAGGCAATGCATAGTATTTTGATAGTCGATGATGAGCCGGATATTTGTGAGTTGCTGGAGGATATCCTGACTGATGAAGGTTATGAGGTGCAAACGGCGCTAAATGGCAAGGAAGCAAGGGATAAGTTTAACGCCAATAGTTTCAGCATTATTCTGATGGATATCTGGATGCCGGATATTGATGGTATTAGCCTTTTAACCGAGTTTATAAAATCTGCACGAAAGACTCCAGGTATTATCATGATGTCAGGTCACGGTACTGTGGAGACTGCGGTAGAGGCGACCAGGCTTGGGGCTTATGATTTTCTGGAAAAGCCTTTGTCAACTGCGAAATTGTTGTTAGTGGTGCAAAATGCCATAAATGATTTGGCAGTGGCAAATGAGCCTGTCAAGCCCGGAGAAAAAGCAGCCGGATCGGTTATTATCGGCAAAAGCCAGGCAACGCATAATTTGCGGCAAAAGGCGCTAAATGCGGCAAACCATGCATTCCCGGTGCTGCTCCTGGGTGAGACCGGAACGGGTAAAAGCTTGTTGGCACGGTTTATCCACGCCAATAGCGCAAATAATGTCGGACCTTTTGTTAAGCTTAGCACTTCTACTATTTTAAGCGCAAATATGCAGCGTGAATTATTTGGTGCCGAAATAGGTTCTCAAATACATAAAGGCAAGCTTGAAATAGCAAGTGGTGGGACTTTATATATACAACAGATTGAGAATATGGAATTTTCCACACAGTCGGCCTTGGCTGGTGTTTTAAGTAGTGGGGAATATAAAAGGCTTGGTGGTTTTGCTGATCTAAAAACTGATTTTCGTTTTATTGCTTCATCCAGTGCTGATTTGGCAAGAGAGATGCGGGTTGGAAATTTTTCTGAACAGTTATATTTTCTCTTGAATCTTGTGAATATAAATGTGCCAAGTCTGTCAGAACGCCGGGAAGATATAAATGATCTTATAGAGTTTTTCAGTAGGGAGATTACCGAGACAGAGAGTCTGCCGTATAGAAAGTTTTCGTTGGCGGCAAAAAATTTTATGTTACAGCACGATTGGTTTGGTAATGTGTTAGAACTTGAAAATCTGGTACGTCGGTTGTTATTAAATGGAGATAGCCAGGAGATAACACTGGAAGAGGTTAAAGAGAATCTGGCTGAATATGATAAGGCAAGTGCTAAAGTTATTTCTGACAGTAAGCTATACGGAGTGGATTTGAAATCCGCACGTGATGCTTTTGAGCGTGGGTATTTGCTGCATCATCTGCGTAAAGCCGGAGGCAATATTAGCCAAACCGCGCAGAATATTGGAGTGGAACGGGCTAATTTATATCGTAAATTACGGGTGCATAAAATTGATCCCAAGAGTTTGTAAGTTATGAATATCATTATTTTAGGCGCGGGGCAGGTAGGTTCATCTGTGGCGGAAAATCTGGCCGACGGTCAAAACGATGTTACGGTGGTGGACATTAATCTGGGACTACTGCAGACTCTACAAGACAGGCTGGATATAAGAACGGTATATGGGCATGGTTCGTATCCAGAAGTATTGGAACAGGCAGGAGCGGATCAGGCTGACATGTTGTTGGCAGTTACTGACAGTGATGAAACCAATATGGTGGCCTGTCAGGTGGCATATACCATTTTCAAGATACCGCAGAAGATAGCCAGAGTACGGGAGATTTCTTATTTATCCCGCCCGGAGTTATTTACCAATGCTGATACTCCGGTGGATTTGCTTATAAGCCCTGAGCAAATGGTTACTGATTACATTGTGCGATTAATTGAGTTGCCAGGCACCCAGCAGGTTATGGATTTTGCCGATGGAAAAGTGAGAATAGTGTCGGTTAAGGCTCATACCGGCGGGCTGTTAATCGGGCATGAAATTCAGGAAATTCGTGAACACATTCCGGAAATAGATACCAGAATTGTTGCCTTGTTTCGCCATGGTCGCCCCATGATGCCGCGGCCTGACAGCAAAATCAAAGAGAATGATATTATATATTTTGTGGCTGAGAAGGGTCATTCAATGGCAGTGATTCGTGAACTTAGAAGGTCTGAGAAGCCATATAAAAGCATAATGATTGCAGGGGGTGGCAATATAGGATTATTGTTGGCCAAGGCACTGGAGGATGAGTACAAGGTCAAGATAATTGAGCAGAATAAGGATCGAGCTTTGCAATTAGCAGAAGAACTTGATAACAGTATAGTTCTAAGAGGTGATGCAGCAGACCGTGAGCTTTTGGTTGAGGAGAACATTGAAAATACTGATGTATTTGTGGCGGTCACCAGTGCTGATGAAGCTAATATTTTGTCTTCCATGCTGGCAAAAAGGCTTGGAGTTAACAAGGTAATGACTTTGATTAACCGGCCGGACTACGTAAACCTTATAGAAAGTGATGTAATAGACGTGGCAATCTCACCTAAACAGGTTACGATCAGTGCTTTGTTGGCTCGAGTCAGACGAGGTGATGTGGTATCAGCGCATTTACTGCGCAACAGTATTTCTGAAGTGCTGGAGGTAGTAGTGCATGGCGATGCTAAAACATCTTCTGTAATCGGCAAGCGGATTGGTGAAATTAAGTTGCCCAAGGTGGTGTCAGTAGTGGCCGTACTAAGGGATGATGAAGTGTTTATCGCTCATAAAGATTTTGTGATAGAGGCTGAAGATCATGTGGTGCTGTTTGTGCTTGATAAAAACCGTAGCACTGAGGTTGAGCGCCTGTTTGCCATAGATTCGCATAGTTTGCATGCAACCTAGGGTAATTCAGCGGATTTTGGGATTGCTGCTGATGGTGTTCAGCTTCAGCATGCTGCCGCCAATTGTGGTAGGTGTGATTTACCAGGAAGCCTCAGGATTTTCATTTTTATATTCTTTTGCATCTTTGCTGGTGGTTGGTGCGTTGATTTGGCTGCCGGCAAGAGGGTATAAGGCTGAACTTAGAACCAGAGATGGTTTTTTGGTTGTGGTGTTATTCTGGTTAGTGCTGGGGGTGGCGGGAGCCGTACCCTTATTTTTTGGCACTAATCCGCATATGAGCATCACGGATGCGGTATTTGAGTCCATGTCAGGCCTTACAACCACTGGCGCAACAGTAATTACCGACATTGATAATTTACCAAAATGTTTATTATTTTACCGCCAGCAATTGCAATGGCTAGGGGGTATGGGAATAATTGTGTTAGCAGTTGCCATTTTGCCAATGTTGGGAGTGGGGGGGATGCAATTGTATAGAGCTGAAACTCCAGGACCGATTAAGGATAACAAACTAACCCCCAGAATTACCGAAACTGCAAAGGCGCTATGGTATATATATTTGGGGTTGACCATAGCCTGTGCCATTGGCTTTTATTTGGCCGGAATGTCAATATTTGATGCGATAGCGCACAGTTTCAGTACTGTGGCTATTGGTGGATTTTCCACGCATGATGCCAGTATAGGTTATTTTGATAATAGCATGATAGAGGCAGTAGCTGTAGTTTTCATGCTTTTAGCGGGAATTAATTTTTCTTTGCATTTTGGCATATTACGGCATAAAAGTTTAAAAATATATTTTGCTGATTCTGAGTTTAAAACCTATTTTTTTAATATATTTGCCGCCAGCTTGTTAATTGGCGCATATTTGGTGTACAGCGGCACTTTTACCAGCGACTTGGAATCATTTAGGGCTGCGATATTTCAGACTGTGTCAATTGCAACTACCACGGGTTTTGCCACTACTAATTTTTCTGTCTGGCCGGCGTTTTTACCGGTACTGCTGATTTTTTTGAGTTTTATTGGTGGCTGTGCCGGTTCAGCTGGTGGTGGAATGAAGGTAATTAGATATGTTTTGTTATTACGCCAGGGTTTGCGTGAAATTACCAGATTAATTCACCCGAATGCCGAGGTTGTGGTAAAGCTTGGCGGCAAAATAATTCAAGAGCGGGTAATTTCTGCGGTATGGGGTTTTTTCTCCTTGTATGTGGCTACATTTGTCATAATTATGTTGCTGGTTATGTTAACTGGTCTGGACCAGGTTACGGCTTTTTCTGCGGTCGCAGCCTGTCTTAACAATTTAGGCCCCGGGCTTGGCAGTGTAAGCGCGCATTATGGCGATATTAATGCAACCGCCAAATGGATTTTAATCTTTGCCATGTTGGCAGGGCGTTTGGAGATATTTAGTATTTTGGTGTTATTATCTCCCGGGTTTTGGCGCAAATAAGTGAACAGACACCACCTTTTAATTTCAATTTCAAACCAGAAACTACACATTGTTGAGAATACAAAATTAATAAAATCATACCAGGTATCAACTGCGAAAAATGGCTCCGGTTGTACTGAGGGTAGTGGTTGTACCCCGCTTGGCAAACATAAAATAAAACTTAAAATAGGTGCTGGATGTCTACTTAACAGCGTGTTTGTGGCAAGACGGCCTACCGGCGAGATATACTCACAAAAAATTGCCGGGAAGTTTCCTGATAGAGATTGGATCTTGACCAGAATAATCTGGCTTGACGGTATGGAGTATGGAGTAAACAAAGGCTCAGGGGTTGATAGTCTAAGGCGTTTTATTTATATTCATGGTACCGCAAATACAGACGGAATTGGTATGCCTGAATCTAAAGGTTGTATCCGAATGCGAAATACAGATATTTTGGAATTATTTGATATGGTAGACAATGGTATGTTGGTCTGGATAAAAGAATGACGCTTGAGTTGGCCTTGGGCCCGGTTATGCTGGATCTTGATGGGGTCGAACCGGACCAGGAAGAATTGGAGTTGCTTGTAAATCCACAAGTTGGCGGGGTTATTTTATTTAGCCGTAATTATGAATCTCCCGCGCAGTTAACCGAGCTTTGCAAAAAAATTCACCGGATTAGAAGCCCCAGACTTTTAATCGCCGTAGATCATGAAGGAGGTAAGGTGCAAAGATTCCGCAATGGTTTTACCGAGCTGCCACCGGCTGGCATATTTGGTAATATTTATAACAAAAACCCGCAGTTAGGGCTTGAGTTATGTCAAATGAATGCCTGGTTAATGGCGGCAGAGCTTCTGGGACTAGGAGTGGATTTTAGTTTCGCACCGGTACTGGATCTGGATTACGGTGTGAGCGAGGTTATAGGTCAAAGAGCTTTGCATGATACTGTAGATGGCGTTACGGATTTAGCCAGGGCCTGGATTCGCGGCATGCATAAGGCTGGAATGGCGGCGGTTATTAAACATTTTCCAGGCCATGGCGGGGTAAAGGAAGATTCGCATGTGGAGATACCGGTAGATGCTCGTGAATATGCGGATATCAAGTTTAAGGATCTGGTACCGTTTGCAAGAGTTATTGAGTCAGGAGTGGAAGGAATTATGCCGGCACATGTTTATTACCATAAGGTCGATCCTGAAAATCCTGCTGGATTTTCCAAAATATGGTTAGAGAAGATTTTACGTTCAGAGCTTGGGTTTAAGGGAGTTATATTCAGTGATGATCTAAGCATGCAAGGCGCCAGCAAAATTGGTGATTATGGACAACGAGCCTTGGCAGCTTTAGCTGCTGGTTGTGATATGGTTTTGGTATGCAATCACCGAGAGGGAGTTTTGGAGGTTCTAGATGTGCTTGAGCAACATAAAGTGTCCAATGTTTCTGATATGCGTTTTATTGCCATGCACGGCAAGCCTAAATTTATGGACAAGGAATTGCGCAAGAGCAAAGCTTATAACAGGACAGTGGAAAAAATTCTGGCACTGGAACATAACCTGACCATGACGCTGCAAGTATAGTTTATGCGTACAAGTTTTAAATACTTACTCTTTGCTATTTCCCTTTTTTGTTTTACGCTGATTAATGCGTCAGATCTAGAAAGAGAAAACCGAATTTACAGCGAGATAGTTGATAATATTTTCGATGGTGAGTCAATCTGGTTTGACGATGAGGGTCACAAGTATCTTGGAATTTATACCAAAACCGAAACTGTTCTCCCCACGGGACAGATTTTGATCTTGCACGGCAGAGGGCTGCATGCAAATTGGCAGGATGTTATAAATCCACTGCGAATCGGGCTTACGGAACATGGTTGGGATACTTTATCCTTGCAGCTACCGGTATTGGCAAAAGCAGCACAGTATTATGACTATGTGCCAACATTTTTAGCGGCAAGCCGCAGAATACAGACAGCCGTGAAATATTTATCAAAGAGGAACCCTGGCGGAAAACTTGTGATTATCGCCCATAGCTGTGGTTTTCATATGGCAAATAATTGGCTTGGCCGGAATGATACGGCAGGTATAGATGCGTTTGTTGGGATAGGTATGGGAGCTACGGATACCGGGCAAAACATGGTGGAAAATTTTAACTTTGCAAAGCTTGCGGCGCCAATACTTGATATTTATGGTGAAAATGATTTTAGTTCGGTATTAGGCAGTGCTTTGACCAGAAAAATTATGCTGGAGTTTTTTGCTAACGAGAAATCCTTACAGTATCAAGTGCCAGGCGTGGGTCATTATTTTGTAGATCGGGGTAACAAGCTGGTTGAGATAATTAGCAAATGGTTGGATGATGTTTTGGACAAGAATAAGAAAATACTTGACTAAAATAATAAGGTAATAGAAAATACCAGTATAAATTATATGGGGAAGTAAACTGAAACTTACAACCAAAGGCAGGTATGCGGTAACTGCAATGCTAGATTTAACTTTGCATGACGCTAGAAATGCGGTTTCCCTGTCAGAAATTTCCAGTAGGCAGGATATTTCCCTGTCATATCTGGAGCAATTGTTTGCCAAGCTAAGAAAGCAGGGCCTGGTGGTTAGTTCCCGAGGGCCAGGCGGCGGCTACAGGTTAGCGGCGGATGCAAACTCTACATATATATCCGATATAATACTCGCGGTTGATGAGTCGCTGGATGTTAGAAAATGTAAAGGCCGAGCGAATTGCGGCAAGAATAGTAGCTACTGCATTACCCATAATCTTTGGAATAATTTAACCGACCAAATACAAGGATTTTTGAAAAATATCAGCCTGGCCGATTTGGTCAATGATTTTGATGATGTAGTTTTAGGGTGAAATTTTAATATGCCAAAGCAGATTTATATAGACAATGCCGCAACCACTCCGGTTGATCCAAGAGTGGCTGAAATAATGTGTGAATATTTAAAACCCGGAGGCAAATTCGGTAATCCTGCGTCGCGCTCACATGGATTTGGTTGGGAAGCAGAAGAGGCAATCAAGTTAGCCCGCATCCAGGTTGCGGATTTGGTTGCGGCCGATCCGAAGGAAATAATCTGGACTTCGGGAGCGACTGAGTCTGATAATCTTGCACTTAAGGGAGTGGCTAATTTTTATCATAAGAAAGGCAGACATATTGTAACCACCTCGATTGAACATAAAGCCGTGCTGGATAGCTGTCGACACCTGGAAAGGTATGGTTTCGAGGTAAGTTATGTAGATCCGGAGCCTAATGGCATAGTTGATCCTGAAAAGATACTGCGAGCTATTAGAAAGGACACGATTTTAGTATCTGTAATGCATGTTAATAATGAACTGGGAACCATTCAGCCAATTGCTGAGATTGGCAAAATTGTTAAAGATAAGGGGATCATATTTCATGTCGATGCGGCACAAAGTGCCGGCAAAGTTGAGATTGATGTAAATGAGCTTAAAGTTGACTTGATGTCATTTTCAGCACACAAGGTCTATGGCCCTAAAGGTATAGGCGCCTTGTATGTAAGGCGCAAACCAAGAGTACGACTGGAAGCTCAAATACATGGTGGCGGGCACGAACGCGGAATGCGTTCCGGGACTTTGCCCACGCACCAGATAGTTGGCATGGGAGAGGCATTTAGAATCGCCGAACTGGAGCTGGGTAAGGATCATAAACATCTAATGCATTTACGCCGGACATTTCTTGCCGGAATTGCCAATATGGAAGAGGTGTACATAAACGGTGATTCAGAGCGAGGCATTGCCGGAACGATAAACGCAAGCTTTAACTATGTGGAAGGCGAATCTTTGATGATGGCCTTGTCAGACCTTGCGATATCATCAGGTTCGGCTTGTACTTCGGCCAGTCTGGAGCCGTCATATGTACTTAGGGCATTGGGTCGCAATGATGAGTTGGCGCATAGCTCGCTAAGATTTTCTTTTGGCAGATTTTCGACTGTGCAGGATGTAGAGCGTGCGGTTGAATTGTTAAAAGAGAAAGTACAAAAATTACGTGATTTATCGCCCTTGTGGGAGATGTATCAAGAGGGCATAGACCTTAATACTGTTAAATGGGCTGCACATTAGGAGATTTTGATGGCATATTCAGATAAAGTTATAGACCACTATGAAAACCCGCGTAATGCGGGTTCGATGGACAAGGATGATCGGGGAGTTGGTACTGGCATGGTAGGGGCTCCGTCTTGTGGCGATGTGATGAAATTACAAATAAAAGTTAATGAGTCCGGAGTAATAGAAGATGCCAAATTTAAGACTTATGGTTGTGGTTCTGCGATTGCCTCCAGTTCTCTGGTAACCGAGTGGGTTAAAGGTAAAACCCTGGATGAGGCGCAAAAGATTAAAAATTCTGACATTGCTGATGAACTGGCATTACCCCCGGTAAAAATCCATTGTTCGGTTTTAGCCGAGGACGCGATCAAAGCAGCGGTGGAGGACTATGAGAAAAAGCAAGGTTAATATATGTCAGTATCCCTAACCGAGAACGCCGCACATAGAGTTAAAATCTTCCTGGCTAGTCGTGGCAAGGGCAAGGGGTTACGTCTAGGAGTAAAGACCTCTGGTTGTTCCGGCATGGCCTATGTCCTGGAATTTGTTGATGAGGCGGCAGCAGATGACAAGGTTTTTGAAGACCATGGCGTAAAAATATTTGTTGATCCAAAAAGCATGGTATATCTTGATGGTACTGAGCTTGATTATGCCAAGGATGGCTTAAACGAGGGATTTCAGTTTAACAATCCTAATGTTAAAAACACTTGTGGTTGCGGCGAAAGTTTTCAGTTTTAAACTAAAAATCAAAATTTAACCATATCTGGATGGATATAACACAGGATTACTTCACTTTGTTTGGGGTAGAAAGATCATATTTCCCTGATATGCAGACAGTAAATTCCAACTATCGCAAATTACAGCGACAGTTTCATCCTGACAAATTTTCCGGCAAACTTGCGCAGGAAAAACAGCTGGCATTACAAATGGCATCTTTAATCAATGATGGTTTACGAATTATGCAAGATGATGTAGCACGGGCTGAGTATTTGTTAAAGCTGTCAGGTGCCGATCTGGATGATAGTTCCACTATAAACGATGTAGTTTTTTTGCAAACCCAGATTGAGCTAAGAGACGAGCTTAAAGGACTTGACAGCAAGATTGAAATTACAAAATTTGTAAATAAAATTGAGCAGCAGCTAACTAATGTCAGTTTGGAGTTTGCAAGCGAGCTGGCACAAGATTTAACCGCAGCCACCAGATTATTGCACCGCCTTAAGTTTTTCAACAAGCTAAAGCAAGAGGCCAGGCTTAAACTGTAATGGCACTATTACAAATCTCGGAACCTGGCAAGCAGCGGGCACCGCATCAGCATAAGTTAGCGGTAGGAATCGACCTTGGCACCAGTAATTCCCTGGTTGCCACAGTCAAAAGTGCGGCCCCGATAGTTTTGGTTGATGAGAATCAAGACAAGTTACTGCCTTCTGTAGTGAATTTTACCAAAGACGGGGAAAAAGTTGTTGGCAATGCTGCCAGAAAGATGATTACCAGTGACTATGCCAATACTGTTAGCTCGGCCAAAAGAATGTTGGGTAAAAGTATTGAAGAAGTAACGCATGAGTTTCCGGCCCTTAAGTTTGCTAGGACTGATGATTCAAATGTGCCGCGGATAAAAACCTGTCAGGGCGATAAAACCGCGATTGACGTTTCAGCAATTATTTTACAGGGACTAATGTCTCGAGCTGAAAAGCACTTGGGCGGGCCAATCCGCGGCGCAGTTATTACGGTGCCGGCATATTTTGACGATGGGCAAAGACAAGCTACCAGGGACGCGGCAAGATTGGCAAACATCAATGTGCTGAGAATTTTAAATGAACCGACCGCAGCGGCTATTGCCTATGGTTTGGATCAAAAATCAGCCGGCACTTTCGCGGTATATGATCTTGGCGGCGGTACTTTTGATATATCAATATTGCGGTTGGAACAAGGTTTGCTGGAGGTGATCGCGGTTGGAGGAAACTCTGCTCTTGGCGGCGATGATTTTGACGGTCTTTTGTATGAATGGATGTTGACACAAATAAAAATAAACAATTTATCACAGGCAGACAAGGTGCTTATTCGCTACAAGGCTCGTGAGTTAAAAGAGCTTTTGACTGCAAAAGACCAGGCTGAGATTAGCCTGGATTTAGCTGGTCAGGGTGTAAATCTAAGTTTGGATAGGGTACGGCTTAACAAAATTATTGATCCTTTGATTGCAAAGACCTTGAATATTGTTACCGGTACTTTAAAAGATGCAGAGCTTGAACTTGATAAGATTGATGAGGTGGTGATGGTAGGAGGCAGCACCAAGACTCCCAGAGTGCGCGAGCAAGTGCAAAAATTATTTGGCAGGAAGCCTCACACCAGAATTAATCCGGATGAGGTAGTGGCAATAGGTGCGGCGATTCAGGCTGATATTTTAATCGGCAATAAACCTGATGCTGATATGTTATTGCTGGATGTGACGCCACTGTCTTTAGGGCTTGAAACCATGGGCGGCCTGGTAGAGAAAATAATTCCACGTAATACGCCAATACCGGTGAACATGGGGCAGGAGTTTACGACTTTCAAAGACGGCCAAACCGCAATGTCGTTCCATGTGGTGCAAGGGGAAAGAGAAATGGTGGCGGATAATCGCTCGCTTGCCAGATTTGAACTTGGAAAAATTCCACCAATGGTTGCCGGGGCTGCCAGAATTTTGGTTACTTTTCAGGTTGATGCGGATGGCCTGTTGGCAGTAACTGCCGAGGAAAAAACCACCGGATCCAGCGCCAGGGTTGTGGTCAAACCCTCTTACGGTTTGAGTGAAGATGAAATTGCCGGTATGCTCAAGGACTCTTTTGCCAATGCCGGAGTTGATCTTGCGCAAAGAATGCTGGCAGAGATAAGGCTGGAGGCAGATGCCTTATTGGAAGCTTTAAATAATGCTCTTGCACGGGATGCGGATGAATTGTTAAGCTCTGATGAATTAGGCAAGATACAATCGGCAATGCAGGAGTTAAAAGAGGTAAAAGCCACTGACAATCAGGAAAAAATCAAGATAAAGATAGATAATCTTAATGATATAAGCCTGGAATTTGCCGGTAAAAGAATGAATAAAAGTATTAACGCTGCCATCACTGGCAAAAAAGTTAGCGATATATAATGCCAAGAGTTATAGTTTTACCGCATGCCGAGTTATGCCCGGAAGGCGAGGTAATAGAAGCTAAAAAAGGCGACAGTGTTCTTGACACCTTGCTGGCTAATGGCATAGAACTTGAACATGCATGTGAGAAAAGCTGTGCCTGCACGACTTGTCATGTTTATGTGCGTGAAGGCTTTGATTTGCTCGCGGAGCCAGATGAGCTGGAAGATGATCTGCTGGATAAGGCCTGGGGGCTGGAACCAGACTCAAGACTTTCTTGTCAGGCACTAATTGGCGATACAGATTTAACAGTGGAAATTCCCAAATACACAATCAATATGGTTGCGGAAAATCATTAGGACAGAACTATGTATAGATGGACAGATTATCAGGATATTGCAATTGAGCTGGATGAGAAATTCCCGGCGGTTGATCCTCAAACCATTAATTTTGTTGATTTACAAAAAATGGTACTAGAGCTTGACAGCTTCTCCGATGATCCTAAGCGTTGTGGCGAAAAAATATTAGAGGCTATCCAAATGGCCTGGATTGAAGAAAAATCATAAAAAGGCACCAATAAACTGATTTATAATACCGGCCTCATTTTGCCGGGGTGGCGGAATTGGTAGACGCAGTGGATTCAAAATCCACCGTTGGCAACAACATGGGGGTTCAAGTCCCCCCCCCGGCACCATTTGCATAATGGAGCACTCGCAGCCCGGGTGGCGAAATTGGTAGACGCAAGGGACTTAAAATCCCTCGGAGGTTAACTCCGTGCCGGTTCGATTCCGGCCTCGGGCACCATTAATTTATTACAACACTTGAATCCCAAAACCGCCTTGGCTTTAGGAGGGGCCTTCATCCGATGCGGCGGCGGTGTTGGTTAGTTTGAATGTTTGTGATTCTTACCTTTGTTGCCAAGTGCCCCATTGTGCCTGTACCCATTACAATTGTCCCCATCCTCTCCGCCGATCTATTATTCGCCTTTCCCCCCCCACCTCAACCGGTAGTAAGTTTATAACTTTTGGTGCTTCATACTTTTTCCTCATTTTCGTTTCTCCTTAATCCTTCCAAAGAATTCATTCTATCATATTTTTTTATTTCTTGTTCCCTTCAAAATATTGACTACCTAACAAAAAGCCCTATAATACCGCGAATTTCACAAAGCATATTTATTTAAGGAGACTAGGTGGCAAATACAGCTCAGGCTCGCAAGCGCGTAAGGCAGGCAAATAAACGTCGTGAACATAACAAGGCTCGCGGCTCTATGATGCGCAGCGCGATCAAAAAAGTAGTCAATGCAATTGCGAATAAGGATAAAGAAGCTGCGGTCAGTGCCTATAATGATATGGTACCAGTTATTGATGTGGCCGCTAAAAACGGTATTCTGCATCGTAACAAGGCGGCCAGACACAAGAGCCGCTTGAATAAACACATTAAAGCTCTGTAGATTATTGGTCGTTAGCGGCCTCGGCCAGCAAGTCCGCTTGATGTTCCTGAATAAGCGGTTCGATTACATATTCCAGGTTCCCGGCTAATATCTCATCAAGCTTATGCAAGGTTAAGTTAATTCTGTGATCAGTAACTCTGCCTTGAGGAAAGTTATAGGTGCGAATCCTTGCGGATCTGTCGCCACTGCCGACCAGACTACGCCTGGCGGCTGTTTCTGCAGCTTGTTGTTTGTCCCTTTCTATTTGCAATAATTTAGCCGATAGCAAGGACATGGCCCGGGCGCGATTTTTGTGTTGGGAGCGTTCATCCTGGCATTCGACCACTATGCCGCTTGGCAAGTGGGTAATTCTTATCGCTGAATCCGTTTTATTAACATGCTGACCACCGGCACCGGAGGCTCTGAAAGTATCCACCCTTAAATCTGCCGGATTAACCGTGATCTCGTCGATATCTTCTGCTTCCGGCATGACGGCTACCGTGGCGGCAGAGGTATGAATTCGCCCCTGAGATTCGGTTTCGGGCACTCTTTGCACCCGATGTGCGCCTGACTCAAACTTGAGTTTGGAATAAGCGCCATGGCCGAGCACCTTGGCAATTATTTCCTTATAGCCGCCATGTTCACCTTCGCTAACATTAATTATGCTAACTTTCCAGCCAGTATTTTCTGCATAGCGTGAATACATTCGGAATAAATCTCCGGCAAAAATCGCCGCTTCATCGCCGCCGGTGCCGGCGCGTATTTCCAGAAAAATATTGCTGTCATCCTTGGGATCTTTAGGTAAAAGTAATTTTTTAAGTTCACCTTCTATATGGTCAATGTCGTTAGTAGCTTTAGTTATTTCTTCTTCAGCCATGGTTATTAGTTCCGGATCACTTTCTGCGGTTTTTATTACTTTTGCATCTGCAAGCGCGGTTTGTGATTGCTGATATTTGTCATATGCGTTCACCACTGGCGTAAGCTGTGCGTGTTCCATGGAAAGTTTGCGAAATTTATCTTGTTCGGCAATAGTTTCAGGGTCAGACAATAACGCGCTGATCTCTTCCAGGCGCGCACCTAAATCTTCAAGTTTGTTACGCAATGATTCTTTCATATCCCTAATCAGTCCGTCAGAGTTTCGTCAGTTCCAAATAAAGTTCTGGCAGCGGTTAACAACTCTTGTTGATTATGATCGGTGGAATTTCGCAATACGCTGCAGGGTTTATGGGTTATACGGTTGGTAAGTTGATGCGCCATAACTTTTAATACCTCTTGGGGATTATGTCCGCGTTCTAACATTTTGTAGGCCTGATTCAGGCTTTGCTGTTTGGATTGTTCGGCCTGATGTCGTAAGCTTTTGATAATTGAAACGTTTTTTTGCGCCAAAATCCAGTCCCAAAAATGACTGGTCTGGATGTCAATAATCTCTTCTGCCTGTTTGCTGGCTTCTTTGCGATTTTGCATATTTTCGCTTATGACATCCTGCAAATCATCCACTGTGTAAAGGTAAGCATCATCAAGCTCGGCAACTTCAGGCTCAATGTCACGCGGTACGGCTAAATCCACCATAAAAACAGGTTTATGCTTACGTTTTTTAAGTGCGCTTTCCACCGTACCTTTACCTATTATCGGCAAAGGGCTGGCGGTAGATGAGATTAAAACATCCGCTTCGGGTAAATGCTCTGCAATTTCCGTTAAACTTATGGCGTAGCCGCCATATTCCTTGGCTAAATGATGCGCCTTGTCCAGGGAGCGGTTAGCGACGATTACCTTGGCAATTTTATTCTCTACCAGGTGTCTGGCAACCAGCTCAATAGTTTCGCCAGCGCCGACCAGCAATACTGTTTTATCGCTTATATCAGCAAAAATTCTTTTGGCCAGGGAAACTGCAGCGAATGCGACTGATACCGGACTGGAGCCTATTGTGGTGTCGGTTCTTATTTGTTTGGCAACCCGGAATGTGTGTTGAAACAGGCGATTTAAAACTTTACCGATGCAGCCTGCCTTACTGGCTTTATGATATGCGTCTTTCATTTGCCCTAATATTTGCGGTTCACCCAGAATTAAAGAATCAAGCCCGCTGGCAACCCGTAATATATGGCGAATCGAGCCTTGATCAGGCAGAACATAGGAATATGGCTTTATTTCCGCCTGGTCTAAACGATGAAAATCACCAAACCAGTTGCTAACTGCATTGGCCTTGGTATTTTCAGTCTCACAATACACTTCCGTGCGGTTACAGGTTGACAAGATTGCCGCTTCCTTAACTTTCGGCACTTTGACTAACATTTTAAGCGCCTTTGGCATAACTTCCGGGCCGAAGGCAACTTTCTCCCGAATATCAATCGGAGCGGTTTTGTGGTTTATGCCGAACGTAAGCAAGCTCATAGATAACGAATTTTCCTGTATTTGCATGCAAAATACAAGATCCAGGCGCATAGACCCCTAAAACTTGAGACGATATGACAACATTTATTAATACCAAACAAAAAAAAGTTAATTAGAAAAGTTTTTGCAACCTGTTAATATACCCGCCACGGCAAATTTAAAGGAGATAATTTTAAATGCTTTCAATTAATCCGTTTAGCGAGCTTTCGACAGTAATCTCGCCAATGACAATGCAAATTTATGTCATCGCTATGTTCCTGTTAGTTATTGGAGGAACTATTCTTGATATGATTCATAAAAAAAGTGCGCAGTACTTTTTTGAGAATTCCAAAAAGGCAGAGAACAATGCCGCTAAAACTATAAGTTCAGGCGAAAAAGTTTCTTTGGCTGTAAAAACAGTGGCCAATGAAGTTTTGACCTCTGCTGAATTTGAAAATCCCAAGCGCAGGATTTCACACTTGTTGACCATGTATGGGTTTATCCTGTTTGTGTGCAGCACGGCCATTTTGATTTTTTTCTATCCAACAGAAGCACAAGCCGGGATTTGGCCGATTCTTTGGCACTTGGGAGCTATCATGTTGTGCGTAGGCGGTTACTGGTTTTGGTTTGCCATAAGAGTTGATTTATTTTCTGAAGGTAAAGCCTGGCATGATGTGAGTCGTGCTGATATGTTTATTGTTTCATTATTGGCAACTTGTACTTTTGCTTTAATATGGTCTTTGCTAAAGAGTACTGGAATAGGGTGGTTGTTTTTTGCTTTGTTTATTGCCTCCAGTACGTTTTTGTTCAGCACTGTATTATGGTCTAAATTTGCCCACATGTTTTTCGAGCCGGCAGCAGCTTTTCAAAAAAGGGTAGTCAAAGCTGATGGTTCAAGAGAGAACATGCCAGATGAATATGATTTGACTGATCCTGAGGTGCAGGAAAAATATCCAGACATCCCTGAGTATATGGGTAAAAATCCACCTAATATGGGACTGGGCATCAAACGCGAAGCACCAAACCATTACTAAGTGTTAATGAAAATTTATAGGTAAGGAGAGAACAATGCCAACTTTTGTTTATATGACTAGATGTGATGGCTGTGGACATTGCGTTGATATATGCCCATCGGACATTATGCACATTGATACAGTTACACGCCGTGCTTACAACATCGAACCTAATATGTGTTGGGAGTGCTATTCTTGCGTGAAAGCTTGCCCGCATCATGCAATTGATGTTCGTGGTTATGCGGATTTTGCGCCGTTAGGGCATTCAGTAAGAGTGCGCCGTGATGAGGAAAAAGGCGTAATTGCCTGGCGCATTAAATTTCGCAATGGTGAAAAAGATATGGACTTGCTGGCGCCTATCACTACCAAACCATGGGGCAAACATATACCACAACTTGCAGACGAAGCAGCTCCCAGCCAGGAAATGCGGGATAGTCAGTTATTGTTTAACGAGCCAAAATACATTCGTATGGATGATGGTGATATCCATACATTGAAGTCAAATGGCTTAGAAATGAAAGAAGGAGTGTACTACTAATGGCTTATAAAACAATTGTTGAAGACGGAATTGATATTTTGGTTGCTGGTGCCGGCTTGGGCGGTACTGGCGCAGCTTTTGAGGCCAGGTATTGGGGTAAAGACAAAAAGATAGTTATTGCCGAGAAGGCTAACATTGATCGATCTGGTGCAGTAGCACAGGGTTTGTATGCGATTAACTGCTATATGGGAACCCGTTTTGGTGAGAATAACCCGGAAGATCATGTGCGTTATGCCAGGATTGACTTGATGGGTATGGTGCGTGAAGATTTGTTGTTTGATATGGCGCGCCACGTAGACTCAGCGGTGCATCAGTTTGAAGAGTGGGGAATGCCGATCATGCGTAACCCGGAAACTGGTTCGTATCTTCGTGAAGGACGCTGGCAGATTATGATTCACGGTGAGTCTTATAAGCCGCTGGTGGCTGAAGCTGCAAAAAAATCAGCAGATAAGGTATTCAACCGAATTTGTGTTACCCATTTGTTAATGGATGACAGCAAGGAAAATCGCGTGGCGGGAGCCGTTGGCTTTAATGTGCGCACTGGTAACTACCATGTATTCAAGTCCAAGAGCGTAATTGTTGGCGCCGGTGGTGCTTCCAATATATTCAAGCCGCGTTCAGTGGGTGAAGGTGCCGGTCGCGTATGGTATGCGCCATGGTCATCTGGTTCGGCTTATGGTTTGATGATTCAGGCCGGAGCTAAGATGACACAGATGGAAAACCGTATCGTACTTGCCAGATTTAAAGACGGTTATGGCCCGGTGGGTGCATACTTCCTGCATCTTAAAACTTATACGCAAAACTGCGATGGTGAAGAGTACGAATCCAAGTGGTTCCCTGCACTACAGAAAATGGTAGGCAAGGAATATCTGGATGTTGAAGCATCTCACGTATCACATCGTCCGATCCCAACTTGTCTGCGTAACCACGCATTTATAAATGAAGTGGCTTCAGGCAAAGGTCCTATCCACATGGTTACCATGGAAGCCTTCCAGGATCCTCACCTTGAGGAGATCGGCTGGCACAACTTCCTGGGAATGACAGTAGGCCAGGCGGTACTTTGGGCGGCAACTGACGTTAACCCTAAGTATGAGAACCCTGAGCTTACAACTTCTGAGCCTTATGTAATGGGTTCACACGCAACAGGTTGTGGCGCATGGTGTTCAGGTCCTGAAGATATTTCGCCAGATGAGTATTTCTGGGGTTATAACCGCATGACTACAGTTGAAGGTTTGTTCGGTGCCGGGGATGCCGTAGGTGGTACGCCGCACGCGTTCTCATCAGGTTCATTTACCGAAGGTCGTTTGGCTGCTAAGGCCGCCTGTAAATATATTGATGATGGCAAAGCTGAAGGCATTAGCGTTTCTCAAGAGCAGATTGATCGTCGCAGAGAAGAGATATACAAGCCACTGGAGCATTACAAGATTTATCGTAATGAAATTACCGCAGGTACTGTTAACCCTAACTATATCAACCCAAGGCAGGGACTTGACCGTTTGCAAAAGCTTATGGACGAATACGGTGGTGGGGTGACTGTGAGTTATATGACTAATGATAAGCTTCTTAACATCGGTCTTAAGAAACTTAAGATAATGGAAGAGGACCTGGAGAAGGTCGCGGCTTCTGACATTCACGAGTTACTTCGTGCCTGGGAGCTTAAACATCGTCATCTTGCTTCAGAGTCTGTGTTACAGCACACTTTATTCCGTAAGGAAACTCGTTGGCCTGGTTACTACTACCGTGGTGATGCCATGAAACTGGATGATAAGAACTGGCATGTGTTGACAGTTTCGCGTCGTGACCCTGAAACTGGTGAGTACACTATGGAAAAGGCTCCTTTATTCCATCTGGTAGGGGATATTGAAGATAAAGCCCTGGCTGAGTTGAAAGCTAAAGGTGCTAGCTAAGTAGTGATTAGCAACAGCAAGGGGCAGATCTAGAGCCTTGTTAAGAAAAGACCAACTTTATGTTGGTCTTTTTTGTTTTACTATGGTTTGCAGGAAATTAAAGTGAATATTATCGATCATACAGATGAGGAAATACTGGAATTTGCCAAGCCTATGTGGGCAGATTTGATCAAGTATTCTAATAAAGGCCAATATGGAAAATTTATCAGAAAGTTTTCCTATGATTTATTGCTGGGTCTAAATGAAGTTGAAGTTGGCAAACAGTTTTCGCATAGCGAACTGGCGCGTAATCTTTCTGAGGATTATGATTACTTAGGTCTTATACGTCGTGGTGAGCATGTGACTGTATTATATCGTGTACGCAGTACTAAAAAATCAGGCGAATGGTTAGGCCGCATGGTGCTTGGCTATGAGAAAGACGAAGTTCGTATTTTTGGCGCATCAATTTTCTAATAGCATGAGCAAAGAAACCAAACAAATTATTGAAGATGGTAAATTCGTTGAACTGATGTATCAGGTAATTGACCAGAAAACCAACAGTATATTGACTGAGGTTGAATTTCCACTTGGTTATGTACATGGAGTTAACGAGATATTGGCTCCGGCAGTAATGAGTGAATTGGCAGGCAAATCAGCAGGGGATATTATCGAAGTGCCGATAGACTGCAATCAGCTTTATGGCCCGCGTGATGAAGCTTTGGTAACTACTGATTTACTTGAGAATGTGCCGGCAGAATATCATGCAGTAGGCACCGCGATTCTCATGGAGAATGATAAAGGCCAGACCAAGAGCTTCTTGGTAACCCGTATTGATGAAAAAACCATTACCATTGACGGCAATAATCCACTTTGTGGTCGTGAGGTTATATTTAGACTTGATATTATAACCGTGCGTGATGCGACAGAAGAAGAACTTGAACATGGCGGCAAGATTGAGCAAACACCGGAAGTTTCTGGCAGCAAAAAAGTGCCGATACAATGAGTTAAGAGAAGGCCAAAACCATGCGACCAATGTCGCATGGTTTGAATTTGATTTAAGGCTTTTTAGGAGTGGTGTACTCAGCCACTTTCTGGAATGATTCCCAAATGGTTTCGTAACCTACATAACCGGTTTCAGTTGCCTTTTTTTGGCGGGTTGTTACAAAACGCGCTTCACCTTCTGGCACCTTGGGTCTGGTCTTTACTTGCTCACTCATTGCTAACACTCTCCACAAAATTAAAACATGAAAGGCGCGCATTATAACAATTATTTTGAGCCTGAGCCTAATAGATTCTGCTAAGATTAAAAATATTGTAGAATTGACGCATGAAATTAAGATTTTACCCGGTTATTTTTTTTATCTTGACGCTGATTCCTGCCTGGGCTTTGGCAGGCTTCACTCAAGATACTATAAAAACTGCTTTAATAGCTGAATTTTATTTGCAGGAGCATGATTTCAATCGGGCTTTTGCCCAGTACGAAAAACTTGCAAAAACCAATGATGATGAGAATGTACTGCGGCGTTTGTTTGATATCTCCTTGATTATGGGCAAGCTGGATATTATTGAAAAATCCAGCAAGCTTATTATCAAAAAAAAACCTGATGATATAGCAGCCAATCAAAATTATTTGGTAGCGCTAATTGGGCAAAATAAGTTTGAGCAGGCGCGGATTCAGATACATAGACTACATCTGGCGGTTAAAACACAACAAGGTGATTTGGCGAAAGTTTTCCAAAAACTGGCTTTGATCAAAAACAAAGATGGCGTTGCATCTTTACTGGAAGGTTTGTTGGCCAAGATTAAGCCGGATAAAGAAGATTGGCATGCTTTGGCAGTTTTTTATTCTGTACACTCAGAATATGACCAGGCGATTTCTGCTGTGGATAAATCTATCAAACTTGACTCTAAGTGGGAAGATTCAAATCTGTTAAAGGCCAGAATCCTCTATACCAGGAATTTGAAAGGCCAGGCAATAGAATTTATCAAAACTTATTACCAAAAATATAATTCAAATCAGGCCGGAGTTACCTACGCCAATATGTTGATTGGTAATAGCGATTTTCCAGAGGCAATCAGGGTTTATGAAAAATTAATCAAATCTGATGATAGTCCAGAGCTTATAGACGCACTTGCAACTTTGTACGCAAATCGTAAGCAATATACCAAGGCGCGCAGGCTTTTTCACAAGCTGCAAAATATTCGGGGTTTTAAGGATAAGTCTAACTATTATTTGGGTGTTATAAAAAAAGAGCAGGGTGAATTAAAATTTGCGCAAGAAAATTTTATCAAAGTGGGTCGAGGCGAATATTATCTGGATTCCAGATTAAATGTAGCTTTAATCCTCGCAAAAACCGACGTTGCAACCGGCATTGCCTATTTGGATTCGCTCAAGATACCTGATTTGAAATCACATTCCATGATTATTACTACCAAGGCTGAAATCTATAAAGAAAATAATCAATTGGATAAGGCGTATGTGATTTTAACCAATGCTATTAATGAGTATTATCAAAGCGATCTGTTATATGAGCGAGCCTTGCTGGCGGAAAAAATGGGTCAGATTGACTCTATGGAACAAGATTTTCTCACCATACTTAAAAATGATCCGGATAATGCCAATGCCCTCAATGCTTTGGGCTATACCCTGACTGAGCAGACTGACCGTTTTTTAGAGGCGTTAAGTTATATAGAAAAAGCCCTGCAATTAGAGCCTGAGCAATCATATATTCTGGATAGCATGGGTTGGGTGCAGTTTAAGCTGGGTCGAATAGAGGAGGCTTTAAAGTATTTATTGCGGGCCTACAATAAAAGTAATGATCCAGAGATCGCCGCTCATATAAGTGAGGTGTATTTGCATAACGGGGATAAATCTAATGCTCTTAAATTCTTTAAATCAGGTCTTAAGCTTGATGCAAAGCATCCGGCGGTTTTGAAAATAATGAAGTTGTTGCAAGACAAGGGTATTTACCACTAAATATTTTGGTTGCAGTTCGTGCAAGTTAAATCTTTGACCAGGCTGGCTCCGGCAAAAATAAACCTGTTTTTACACATAATTGGCAAAAGGGCCGATGGTTATCATGATTTACAAACCGCATTTCAATTTCTGGATTATTGCGACAGTTTGTGCTTTACACTACGTCTGGATGGAAAAATCTTGCGGGATGATATCGGGCCGGATTATACGTTTGATTTGATTTTACATTCGGCTAACTTGTTGCAGGGCTATACGAATTCAAAGTTTGGCGCCACCATTAAGCTTGATAAAAAAATTCCCGCAGGCGGCGGATTAGGCGGTGGCAGTTCTGATGCCGCTACCACACTGGTGACTTTGAACAAATTATGGAACACGAAAGTTTCTTTGCCGGAATTGTTGCAGCTTGGACGTGAATTGGGAGCCGATGTGCCGATATTTATCCATGGCAAGTCCGCCTGGGCTGCTGGCGTTGGCGACAGGATCAGCTATGCGAATTTTTCTGAAAGCCCGGTTTTAGTGATTTGTCCTGATATTCAGGTCAGCACCAAAGAGATTTTTAACGCAAAAGAATTGACAGCCAATACTCCGCGTATAAAAATACCCGCTTTTTTGGATGATAGCTTTAAAAACGATTTTACTGAAATAGTTTCTGCCAAGTATCCAGAGGTAGCTAAAATATTGGAATTTTTACGCAAATATTCAAGACCAATTTTGACTGGCAGCGGCGGCTGTGTATTTGCCAGGTTTACAAAAATGCATGAAGTTCGGGGTATTTTGGATATAATTCCCGCCAGGTGGAAAGCATTTGCCGCGCGGAGCCTGAATGCTTCTCCTTTATACATAGACGCAAAGATTAATGGGGTGTAGCCAAGCGGTAAGGCAGCGGGTTTTGATCCCGTCATGCGTAGGTTCGAATCCTACCACCCCAGCCATTTGCATATGTTTGAACTCATTCCAGACTTTTGATTTTACGCTCTAAATCCCACGCTCTGTGGGGTTTTGGTGTATGTGACCGCTCACTTTTGGTCGTGTTTGAGGCCGGTATTTCAGGCCAAAAAGTCTCAAAACGGCCATTTGTCTCAAAACACCGCTACCTTTGCCCCCAAGAACAGAGCAATCAAAAGCCTTGCTGGCTGTGGTTTTCTGCTTCTCTTAAAAATCCACGTTCTTGTTCAGTATGAATACCAAGAGTGATTTCAAAAGAACTATGCTGCTTCTTGAAAATCTATTTTAAGAGGCAAATCGGTCATCGCGTAATGAATAAACTGGTTACCCAGAGCTGTTAGCTCATATTTTTCTTCCAGATCAAATGCTGAAACTGGAGGCTTTGGCCCACTGCCTTTAGGTCTCCTCTGAGGAGTTTTAGGTATAACATTGCCGTGATAATCACGTGCACGGTGTTGGCGAATAATGCTTCCAGTACTTAAATCTCTGAAAAGTAGTTTATAAAGATCCGCATCAGCAGAGTCTTCTCTTACAGCTCCTTTACCAATTTTATTCCAGATTTCCCCTCGTGATATACCATTGCTATTGTATATTGCGCCAATGACTTGGAAGTGCATTTCTGAATATTGATTAATCCAATCAATATACATCCTTACGACATCATCGCTTGATACTTGGCAGCTTGCTGCATTGGCTAGAATATTCCTAATGTAAACTCTTTTTTCATTGCTTTCTGCCCCAGACCACTCTCTAAAAGTTTTCTTGATTAAGGACTGGTATTCGCGGCTTTCTACTCTTTTAGCTATTTCTTCATCAGCAAGATCAAGCCGTGCCATTATTTCGATGATAGTTTCTTCTTTTTCTTTGATTTCGTCTTCAAGCATTCTAATCCAATGTTCAAAGAACCTATTTACTTTTTCTTGCTCATGCTCAGACCAAGCACCTGCTATTGCAGAAAATAAACCGCCAGCAAAGGGGATAGCACCGCCAACTGTCTGCAGCGCTCCTCTAGAAATTTTATTTATCTTGTCATTATTACCTTCATCTGATGCCTCAGACATAAAAACCTACCCATTCAATTTTTTCTATGAGCGTATCTTAACATGATTCTTATGAGCTTATGTATTATGCTATAAAATATTCAACTGTAGCTTGGGTATATCTTTACGAAACTAAAACCCAAAATGCTGGCGTTGTTCTGCCCAGAGGATGGGAAAGTCGTTCATCATGCAGGCCAGCTGCAATGATTGCGGCTGGCGGCCATTTATGATGGCGGTGGTAATATCGGGAGCAAGTTCGGTCAGGCGAATGATTTTACAGGCGTAACCGCTGGGGATGCCTTCGCGCTCGGCAACATCGCGGATAGATCTTGCTTTGCCGTTATCAATCATGGTTTGCCATTTATGGGCGCGGGTGATGGCTTTAATGAGTATTTCATCGAAATTTGTGTTCTTGTTGGAAATCAGGTCGCTGCCATCTGGCGCCGTAATCATCTTGCGGCGGTGACGTTTTTTGAAATTCACGGGGATCTCCAGTACCATGGGTTTGTGCATGTCTGGCTCCTTATCGTCCTTGAAAGTCAGCTCCGGCAATAAATCCTGTAGCACCGATGCGAGGCCAGGCGGATGAAATGTAATAACCAGCTTACCTGGAAAGACCGTGACTTTATGGATTAGAAGCTGGACAATCCGCGCTTGTTCTGCGGGGAATAATTGCGGCCACATCGCATCAAAATTTTGCATCATGGCTTTGATATCCGGCAGCGAGACGGCCTCATCATCTTTAGTGATATGATTCAGCCATTCTGTATTGGTTAAAATCCGGCGCACATATCCTAAAATCACTTCTTCCAATATAGGCGCAGAAATTGTTTTCAGCGGGCATGATGCGTAGCCATGTTTTGTAGCCTGTGTGCTGACGTAATAGCGGTAAATTTTGTTGTTTTTCTTGCGCGTAAATGTCGGTGTCATCGCATAACCGTCCGGATCCTCTAAAATGCCCTTGAGCAAATATGGTCGATCATTACTGGTGATGCGGCGGCGATCTACGATATTAGTTTTCAGGATTTCCTGCGCACGATTCCAAAGTTTCATATCAATGATGGGGGCGTGCAGCCCGTCATAGACTTCGTTCTTTTCTTTATGCTCGATTTTGCCGATATAGGTTTTGTTATTCAGGATTTGATACAGAGCGGATTTAGAAAAATTCTTCGGCGGATAATGTTTTCCGCGCCGTGATATTCTCCCCTTTGTTGTATGGCCTTTTTCTTTGAGGTGTTTTACAACGGCGGTGGCGGATGCGGTTTCAATGAATTGCGTGAAAATGAGCTGTACAATTTTAGCCTCATCTTCATTCACTTCCAACTTGCCCTCAATGACGTCATAACCAATGGGAACTGTTCCGCCCATCCACATTCCTTTCTTTTTGGAGAGCGCGATTTTGTCTTTGATCCGCTCGGAGGCAATTTCGCGTTCAAACTGTGCAAAGGATTGCAGGACATTTAGGACAAGCCGTCCCATCGCCGTGTCGGTGTTGAGGTCTTGCGTGACGGATACAAAAGAGACGTTATGCTCATCAAAGAATTTGATCATGCCGAGAAAATCAAACATGGAGCGTGAGAGACGGTCGATCTTATAAACGACAACCACATCGACTTTTCCGGCTTCGATATCTTCGAGCAACCGTTGCAAAGCAGGTCGCTCCATTGTCCCACCAGAAATGCCGCCATCATCATAATGATCGGGAATCAATTCCCAGCCTGCATGTTTTTGTGACAGGATTTTGATTTCACCAGATTCACGTTGCGCCTCCAGCGAGTTAAACTCTTTATCCAGCCCTTCCTCCGTAGACTTCCTTGTGTAGATGGCGCAGCGTTTTATCGTTTGTTCCGTCATGCGTTAATCCTTCAATCCAAAAAAGCGTGGTCCAGACCAGTTGGTGCCGGAAATCAATGTGGCGATTTTTGACAGGCTTTTATATTTGCAGCCGCGATATTCGAACCCGTCTGCTAAAATCATGACGCGGTGTTCTTGTCCGCCAAATTCACGGCAGAGCATGGTGCCGGGTGGCGGCATGCCATCCTTGCGCTTTTTATTATTCTTTGGTGCTTTTTGCAGTTTTTTGATTTTATCTTTAGTGGCTTGCGACAGACCTCCATATTGAATTTCCTGCATACGCCACGCAATTTTGCGGATCATAAAATCCTTGGAATTCTTGCCAGGGGATGTGCCGAACATATCTTTCCAGATCTGTTTTAGCTCTTCACGTTCCAGCGCAGGCAAGGCTGAAATTTCTTTCAAAGCGTTGATACTCACGGGTTTTCTCCATTTTTCTTTGGTTCCCATGAACGCTCTGCTGGGGCATTTAGTCCAGTTAAATATTCAGATAAGGTGCTGTTTTCGCATTGTTTTTTCAGTCTGTGGCATGCGGTGCGGAAGATGGATCCGATTTCATCGCGGCGTTCTTGAATTGTCATTAAATGTGGAGGTGTGTGGCTGGTCATGCTGGCATCTTCGTTATGGTTCTATGCCAGTTATGATGCAGCCTTCAGATGCGTGAGCGCTTGGTGCTTGATCGGTGATCAGTTGGTGACGGGGTGGTGATCTATCGAAGAAAAGAATTTTTCATCAAGCCGATAAGCCCCACGCCCATCCGATGTAATCAAGTGCCGCCAAAGCGGGTTGCGCTTAAAAATATTGGAGAGCGTAAAGCTCTGCGATCCGGCTTTGGCAAGCAGCTGCTTACCATTTTGCCATGGCGTGTCGTTTAAAGATGCTTCATACAACTGTCGCAAGACATCGGCCTGGATATCACCAAAATTGTGCCTTTGGCCATTGAACAGCAACTTTTTAAATGTGGGATCAAAACTATCATTAGGAATGCGCGGCTTCATCTTCCCCACACGCCCCATAATTTTGACGCTGCAGATGGATTTTTCATGCAGGCAATATTGACCCTCAAACCGCTTACGTTCTGCATTGAGGATCACCAGATCTTCAAGCTCAAAGCATAGAGCATCCGCTGTATCGGGCAGCGCCAGCTTTGCATCATTTTCTGAGCAGATAAATTCGCGTAAATATACTTTTCCGGCTTTGAATATTTTCCGGCAGTGGTGCGGGTAAAGCGGCGTGTACCCTTCCCAGTGGCGAAGCTGTTTGGTGATGATAATGCGCGCGCCTTCTGTCTCCTCTTTCATTTCATAAACGCTCATCATTGGCAGCCAGACATGGGCTTTTATCTGTCCATGCATCAGCCATTGTTTAAGGTCGGAATCCTCTGTGCGCCAGATGTTTTGAATATCGTTTAGGGAATAAAAAACCCTCTCTGGCAAGCCCTGCATCTTCCAGCTCCTTCTTCTTTTATTGTTTTGGGTATTGATTGATGGAATCGCCGTGACAACCAACTTGATTTTTGTACCACAATCAAATAAATTGAGTCAATCTGAATACAACCACAAGGAAAAATTATGAGCGCACACGGTGGAAAAAGAGAAGGCGCAGGCCGTAAGGCAGGCACTGGAAAATACGGCGAACCCACACAGGCCATGCGCGTTCCTGCCAGTCTTGTGAAGGATGTGAAAGATTTTATCCAAATCAAGAAAGTAAAGCGACAAAGAATACCATTGTACATGTCTGGTGTTCCGGCTGGTTCCCCGTCATTTCTAGAAGATCACGTTGAGGATTTTATCGACCTCAATGAATTCCTAATCAGAGATTCAGAAGAAACATTTATGGTCATGGCAGAAGGTGATTCCATGGTCGGTGCCAATATAAAATCCGGCGACATCCTCATTGTTGATCGATCAATTGAACCACAACATGGCCACATCGTTATTGCTGGCGTGGATGACAACCTAACGGTCAAACGCCTGCAGATCAAAGGCGATGATGTTTTCCTGAAACCTGAAAATAAAAAATACGATCCGATAAAACTGAACGGTAAAAACCGCCTGCATATCTGGGGTGTGGTGACAAATATCATCCACCGCCTGAGCAGCTAATCACCAACTCGTCACGAACTGAGCACTAACCCGTCACCAGGCGCTCACCAACCTCATTAATCCAAGCTGATCTCCATAACACGCATAAAGGAGACCAGCGAAATGACGACCGATAAACGCACCCTCGATTTAGACGACATCTATAAAACACCCGTTGGCGATCTATTAGCGTTATCAGATCAAGAACTTGATGATCTGATCAGCAGCGCCGATGAAGCATATCAAAAAGCACGCAAACTCAAAACTTGGCTGAATGGCGTTAAGCGTCAAAAAGCAAGTCGCAAATAAGTGGGGTTTGCCATGAACGCATTTGAAAAACACGGCATAAAACATCTCTCTGCCTCCAGCTTAAACCTTGCACGCGATAACTTTCCGCTCTGGATCGTTCGCTACCTCGGCAAAGTCAAAGGCCAGCAAAGCGTTAATATGTTGGCTGGCATTGCTGTCGAGGAAGCCGTTGCGCGTGGCCTCGATCATCCGGACATGGATGAAGAAGAGATCATTCAGTTTGCAAAAGACGAATATCTAAAGAAAACGGCTCTCGGTTTTGACGCAGACGCGCGTGACAACAAATTACAAGAGATTGTAGGCCGCCCGGCAGAAGGCCGTAAACAGGCATGGAACGGCATGGTGCGGAATGCTCTGCATACGCTGCGCCCCTATGGCATACCCACAAAACCAGAGAATGGAAAACAGCACCGGATCGAGGTGTATTTGGATGGCATTCCAGTGCCGCTCATCGGCTTTAAGGATTTTTCATTTGATCAGCATGGCCTGGACATCGATCTCAAAACCACAGGGCGCATGCCATCCGATATGTCGTTTGATCATCAACTGCAAGGCGCCGTTTATTGGAAGGCTTCCGGCAACCGGGCGCAGAGATTTGCATATGTGACAAAAGCCAAGGCGGACGTTCTGGAATTAACTCCGGAAGCTGCCGCTTATGCCATCCACACAGCGACAGGCATCGCACATTGCCTGCAACGCTTTTTATCCCTTTCCAGCGACTGGCAAGAACTCAGCCAGCTCACCATTCCAGACTACTCCAACTTTCGCTGGGACTCTTTGACGGCAGGTGCCGCCAGAGAGCTATGGGGTTTTTAAACAACGTGAACTCAAGAAAGGAAAACTAACAATGCCACTCCATAACCTCGAACGCTCTGCGAATGCCGTGCCTCATATAAGATACATGGCCGGAACTGCCAGTTGGATGCTCTCTACAGATGAAGGCATGCAAACAATACAGCTTCCCCAATGCCTTTTTGATTTTGGCAAAATCAAAACCGGCTGGGGATGCTTCCAAGAAGATCAGGCTCCTGAATGGGTCTGGGATCCTTCATTGGAGCAGCAAGTACCCAAACCCAATGATGGTCGTGAATGGAAGAAAGGATTCCATGTCCTGGTCATGTTCCCTCAAGAATATGCACCATTTCAAGTCCGTGAATTTGCCACGACTGGTGTTGGCGCAGTTGAAGGCATCAAAGGGCTTTATGCACAGTACGAGCAAGGCGCAGCACAAAATCCAGGCAAAGTCCCGCTTGTTCAATATGTCGGTGCAACGCCTACTCAAATCGGCAGAAAGGGTGGGCGGACCAATATTCCGAGCTTCCAGATTGTTGATTGGGTAGATCGTCCTTCAGCATTCGATGAGCAGCTCGGCGATGCGGAGGATAATAACCAGGGGCAACAGCAATTCGCTGCTTCACAATCTGGTTTTGCACAATCGGCTCCAGCCGCTCAGCCTAGCAATCAGTCTTCCGGCTTTGGGACAAATGCTCCTGCCGCACCACCTTCTCAGGCTGCCACTTCAGTCCAACCGCCGCAAACAGATAATTCTACTCAATCGGCACCTCCCCAGCAGGACAGTGGCAACCTCAACAAACCTGTCTTCTAAACCTCCCTGCAACTTGGTTGTCCGGCATCACGCCGGGCAGCCGCCTTTTTTGAAAGCTGAATTTTATGAATACAACGCCGTCCGACATAGCGCCAAACAAAGAGGCAATGCTGTTGCAGCTTACGCACCTGTTTGGAGAAACGCATGCGGATGGGATGATTGAGTTGGCCTGGACAGATCCGCAAAACAACCATGCTTTATCCAAGGCCAGATTATTTGACATCACGGATTTTGGTGAAATACCGGATTTTGCTGATGAGAAAAATATGGAGGGCAGCAATATTTATGTCGGTGCGGCTCTGCGTAAAACAGGTCTGCCTGATAATAAGCGCACCAATGATGAATCCTTTCAGGCATTAACGGCAGCGTATGTGGATCTAGACAGTGCTGATGCGGCCTATAAAGCCAGTGAGATTTATGGCGCGATCGGTCCGACCTTGGTTGTGATCACAGGCCAGCATCCTCATGTCAGGGCACAGTTATGGTGGCGATTAGATGAGCCGGAGAATGATCCTGAAAAAGCGCGTGCCCTTAACAAACATCTGGCCGTAGCGCTGAGTGGTGATGAAACGGTGGTGAACCCCTCACGGGTTATGCGGCTTGGTGGATCTATAGCCTGGCCTGTTAAAGACGGTCGCGTTGCGGAAGTAACGGAAGCCGAACTTAAACACCGTCCTGATATTCCCGCGCAAAGCCTTACAGGGATTGCACTTCCGCAGCTTCCGCAGACTTCCGCAAACAACGACAATAATACGAATACACCGCCAGCCGCCCCTACGACTTCAATTTTAAACCTGCCGGATGTAAACGGTTTGTCTGTTGATGGCTGCATGGCACAAATTCGCGCCGGGCACGAATGGCATAAAAACATGGTTAAGCTGACAGGTCATTGGGTAAATGCCGGATGGTCAGACGAAGAGATCCTGTTGGCAGCAGAAGGTTTGACCCTGACAGGCTATACCGCTGCACAAACCCGCCATGAAGTAATCAAAATGCTGCATGGGGCACGCAGCAAATGGGGTATTCAAAACCCGAATACTCTTCTTGATGAAATACCGCCACCATCCGTTCAGTCATTAGTGTTGAAGGAATGGAACGGTAACAAATACGCGGGCGCAGCACCTGAGCAAAAGTGGCTGGTTGAAGGAGCTATACCGCTCGGCGTTCCGATTATTTTAGCGGCGATGGGCGGTGTCGGGAAAAGTTTCTTAACGCTCGATCTGGCCTTGCACGTCTCCATGACCAATAACGCCATGTCGTTTCCTTATCGGGTTTTTGGTGGGGAATTAAAAGAGCATGGTACGGCTGTGATTTTAGCTGCGGAAGACAGCTTTGAGACTATTCATAGGCGTTTTAACAAAATAGATGAACATGAAAAGCGGCTGGGCGCCGGTGAGAATTTACTGGTCGTGCCGATGCCCAGCATTGGCGGGCCACGTCCACTTATCGATGTAGAGGCTGGCGTTCCTGCCAAGACCGAGTTTTTTCATGATTTCAAAGCACAGCTTATGGAGCTGAAGGATTTAAAGCTGATCGTCATTGATCCTCTGCAGGCTTTTATCATGGCAGATGTAACGGCTGATCCGGCGGCGGCACAATTCATGTGGTCAGCCTTCGCAGAAATATGTGCTGAAACTGGCGCCACCATGATCGTCACGCATCACATGCGTAAAGACGGCATGCATAACATTAAAAATATTGCGACCGCACGAGAGGCTATCCGTGGATCCACGGCTTTGGTGGACGGCGCTCGCGGCGCTTATGCTCTGTGGCAGGCAGAAGAAGATTTTGCGCGGCTCGCCTGTGCTTATCTGGGAAAAGAATATGAAGAAAACCTGATCATCCAGGGTGCAACCGTCAAAACAAACGAAGATGTTTTCCAGGATATTCAAACCTATGTCCGGCAGGACAGTGGCCTTCTTATTTATAACCGGGAGCTTGCAAATCTAAATGAGAGCGAAATTGGCTGGCCTGAACACGATGCTCAAATCGAAATCCTCAAAGAATTGGACAAACGCTGGAAAAAGGACATGCCGTTTTCCGCTTCTGCAAACACGGGAGAGCGGTTCTTTAACAAATATTTGACCCGCAAGGTCGGCCTCACGCGCCGGGTCGCGGAGCAGCTGGTCAGCTATTGGATTGATAATGATGTGATTGTCATCGATACGGCAGACAAACGCACGAAACTCAAGGGCTATCGCCTGATCAAATACCCAGAACCACCTAAAACGGAAGGAGCGGCAGCATGGAACCTAAAGGATTGATTCCATTAAGCGGAAGCCTGTGCGGAAGCAACGGAAGCAGGTTTTATAACGCATTGATTTTATTGAACGGAAGTCTGCGGAAAGCAGCCTATAGATCCTTACGGATCTATTTCAGAAGCCGTGCTTTGCACACACGGCATCCGAATACGATCCGGTTTGAGAAGGATCTTTGTGGAGGTGTAGCATGAGTAAATATCGCAAGCCATACGTCAATCCCAAAGCCCTACGCGCTGCCCAGCAGGCCATGGCACCGGATCATTACAAAAAACGATCTCTGACCGAAGGGCTGGATCATTTGGCAAAACAGATGGAAACCAAATGGGGTGTAGATCGCCTGCCGTTATTGGTGTCCGATCAGTTACGAGCCGCATTTTACCAGCAGAAAGATTTATTGGATGAAGCCCTGACCTCCGGTGATCTCGCACTGATTGATATTCAAGTGGGTGGGATGAAACGCGCATGGGAGGCTTTGGATCAAGCCGCCACGCAATCCGGACAACCCATCCTATCCGCAGATATTTGGGAAGTGAAATTGCCTGTATCAGGCCGGATTGTGGCCTTTGTCAAAACGTCTGCAGAAGCTCAAGCCATTGCACGACCGGATTTGGAAACATGGACAGTCAGTGAGATCGCTCAGTTGATCGATGGCATGGATGAAAATGTCAGAGCCGTAAAACAGCTTTTTCCAGGCGCAGAAGTCACTGCCATCACGAAAAAAGAAACTCCCTCCCAAACAGATGAAAAGCCTTTCGACTGGTCGAAGGGCGATGAAATCCCGTTTTAACCCAAGCATGAAAGGAACTAAAAATGACGGAAAAACCTCATAAACAAATACTGGCTCTAGATTTAGGCCAGAACTGTGGCTGGGCGCTGCGGCGAAAAGATGGTCAGATTTATTACGGCACAGCCGTGTTTAAGCCTAATCAGTTTTCTGGTGGAGGCATGGCTCTGCTTCGTTTCCGGCAATGGCTCAATACGCTGCATGAAACATCCGAGCATTTTGACATGATCGTATTCGAAGAAGTGCGGAGACATCTTGGAACAACGGCTGCCCATGTTTACGGCGGTTTTTTAGGCCAAATGTCTGCCTTTGCCGAATACAAGGAAATCCCTTACGAGGGCGTGGGTGTCGGCACTATTAAAAAATTCATCACAGGCAAAGGCAATGCTGGGAAAAAGCAGGTTATCAAGGCCATTAAGGCAAGAGGGTTTGATCCTCAAGATGACAATCAGGCCGATGCTTTAGCAATCCTTCATTGGGCTATCGAAGAAGGCCCGGCAAAGGTAGGTGCGGCATGAGCAAATATCGTTGCCCATTAGGAACAGCCGCAGGCCAGTCCCCCAAGAACGAGGACGAAATGGAACTTATGCGGCGGGCTGCATGGCGTAAACAAGGCGTGCTGAATGTAGCACCGTCTGACAGTCGCCTCACGTGGCCGGAGAAGGAATTCGTCAAACAAATTGCAGAAAAGCTCTACGGCGAGCGGAAGGAGTGCTGATGAACGATCTTGCGCCACCACCAGAACCATACTGGAATGAGAAGATGGTCATGGTCTACATGGAAGAAGCGGCAGACATACACCGCAGGCTTCCTGATGTTCGCGTGCCAGGGTATCACACGCTGTGGCCAGCAACCATGAAGGATGATTGGGAACGTCTTTACGATGCGATCAACGGTAAGACCAGGCTGGGGTCTCCCATGCCGAGGCAGGTCACCTTCCATGAGCGAGTCATGGCATGGCTTCGCTGGGTTAATCGATATGAGCAGCAAATCATATGGATGCGTGCCAACAACATGCCGTGGAAAATCCTGATTGATGAGTTTGATAAAAGCAAGACAACGCTATGGCGGGATGTGAATGGCGGCCTCATCCGTATTGCAGCCGTCCTTAATGCGCGTGATCCTGAAGGTATTGAATATGAAAGACTTAAGCACTGATATGAACAGTGTTGAAACATGTTTCATCACCGTTTCAACACATTGGGTGAAACACTTTTTTCTTTTTTGGGGTATGATTTTTCTACGCTGGGAAAAATACGCATTTACCGCTGCTTTCCGCTCTTATCAACTTGACTTCAAAAAATCAGCGGGTCCTGTGGGGCCAGATCCTCTAGGGGCGGGGAACGCGCGGGACTTTTTTAGCGTCAGGGGTTTGAACTTCCTTGACATGCTTACTTGACACTTTCGGTTTAACCTTTTGATTACACAAAGATATTCGTGATTTTTTGAGAATGTAAAATTCTCAAACTTCCTTGACACTCATGACAGAAATGATGACGCAAAAAGCCTACGCTGAATACAAAGGCTTCAGCAGGCAGTACGTCAATGAGCTGGTGCGAGATAAAGTGCTGCGTCTCAAGCGCGGGAAGATAGACCGTGATGAAGCTGATATGGTTTTAGAAGCGCGGCGTGAACCAGCGCGGCCATTGCGTAGACAAACAGAAGAACCGCAGGGCGAAGTCGAAATTATTTCCGAGCCAGTCAAGTCCTCACCTTCAAGAGCGGACTTGCCAGAGCTGCTTTTGAAAACACGGATCAAAAGCGAAGCAGAAAAAGTAAAACTGCTGGAGATTAAGACCAAGGTCGAGTCCGGAAAATATATTGACCGAGATGAGGCTGAAGCTCGTATTTATAATCATTTTCGGCCTATCCGTGATGGATTGCTGACCATCCCTGATCGGCTTGATGCAGAGCTGGCAGCGTCAACCGACCGCCATATTGTTCATAAGATTTTATACAACGAAATCGTCCGTGTTCTGGACGATGCCAATAAACCTGTCTTCAAGAAAAAACGTTAAGTGTGGATCATAATACCCCAACAGTGCTGTCCCTCTGTTCTGGAGCGGGCGGACTTGAACTCGGCCTTAAACTCGCAGTGCCTGGATCAAGAACCGTTTGTTATGTCGAGGGGGAAGCCTATGCCGCCGCGCAGCTTGCAGCGCGCATGGAAGATGAAACCATGGATGCCGCGCCTGTCTGGTCTGACGTTAAAACCTTCGACCCAGAGCCGTGGCGTGGATGCGTGGATATCATCACTGCAGGATATCCGTGCCAGCCATTCTCCATTGCCGGAGCCAAGCGAGCAGAAAAAGACCCGCGCCACCTCTGGCCTTACATACGGGAAATCGTCAGCACCATCGAACCTAGAGTGTGCTTCTTCGAAAACGTCTCACACCATTTACGATTGGGGTTTGAACAAGTCCATGATGACCTACGATCAATGGGTTACAGGGTTGCGACGGGTTTGTTTACAGCGGAAGAAATCGGTGCGCCGCATAAACGCGAACGACTTTTCATCCTGGCCTACCGTGAGGGTGTCCTCAGCGAATGGCCCGTCGAACACGGAGATCCGTCAGGGCAATCCCAAGAAGCGGCTGGAGAATACAGCGGTGATGTGGCCGACCGTGACAGCAACAGATTCCGGTGTAAACAAAGCTCGGTCACCGGAAAAGATGATCCGCAAGGACGGGCGCAATGTGCTGAGAACACCATCATTGGCGGAAACAGTCATGCAGCCGGGCGACTTCCCCTACACGAAACAGGATCTTCAAGCCCGAAAAGCAGGCAAGGATTATCGGACAGCCAGAGTGCAATGGCCAACACCACGCGCACAGGAGCCAGGATCGACCAGTGCAACTCACGGGTCGGGGCTGGCGGAAACAGCAAAGGCATGGCCTACGCCAATGGCAAGGGACTGGAAAGACAGCCCAGGAATGAACGACCGGCCAAACGGACAGATATCATTGCCAAAGATGGCATTCCAATCTGGCCACCAGAGCCAGGACAGCACGAGTGTTGGGAAGCCATCCCCGATGCGCTTAAACCCGCTGTTCACAGAATGGCTGATGGGATGGCCTATCGGGTGGACAGACTTCGAGCCTGTGGGAATGGCGTGGTGCCACTGGTGGCAGCGTATGCATTCTTCGTTCTTGGCGGTCACAGAGTGTTATGAGCAAACAATTGAAAAGAAACTGATATGAAAAACTTGAAAGTAGAATATCGTTCATTGGACGAGTTGATCCCTTATGCGAACAATGCTCGCACTCATTCGGACTCCCAGATAGCGCAGGTTGTTGCCAGTATTGCTGAGTTTGGATTTGTAAATCCAGTGTTGGTGGATGGTGATGGTGTGTTGATCGCTGGGCATGGTCGATTAATGGCTGCCAGACAATTGGGCATGGAGAAAGTGCCGAGCATTCAGTTGGAGCATCTTAGCGAAGCACAACGAAAAGCATTAATCATTGCTGATAATCGTATTGCTATGAATGCCGGATGGGATGAAGAGCTTTTGAAGCTGGAGCTTGAAACACTGGACGATCTTGATTTTGATCTGGAGCTGCTTGGTTTTGATCCCGCTGAGATTGATGATCTGCTCTTTACCGAAGAAGAAGCTGAGGAAGCTGAAGAGACCATACCTGAAGTGCCGGAAGAACCAGTCAGCAAGCCTGGTGATGTATGGATTTGTGGCAACCACCGTGTGCTGTGCGGTGATGCAACCGTTTTTGACGATACAGAAAAACTGATGGATGGCCAGCTTGCTGACATGGTTTTTACTGACCCTCCCTACAATGTGGATTACGGCAACACGGCAAAAGATAAACAGCGTAAAGCCAAAGGCAAAAGCGGTGGCCGTACAATCATGAATGATAATCTGGGCGAGGCTTTTGAACAGTTTTTGTATGATGCCATCACCAATATGTTGATGGTAACCAAGGGCAGCCTTTACGTTTGCATGTCCTCCTCAGAGCTGCACACGCTACAGCGTGCATTTGTGGCGGCTGGCGGTAAATGGTCGACATTCATTATATGGGCAAAGAACACCTTTACGCTGGGGCGTTCTGATTATCAGCGCCAGTACGAACCAATTTTGTATGGCTGGAAAGATGGGAATGATCGATATTGGTGCGGTGCACGAGATCAAGGCGATGTCTGGTTTGTGAACAAGCCGCGTGTGAATGATCTCCACCCCACCATGAAGCCAGTAGATCTTGTAGAACGTGCGATCAAGAATTCAAGTAAAACCAAGGATATTGTGCTGGATCCCTTTGGCGGCTCTGGCTCTACCCTCATTGCTTGTGAACGGCTTGGACGGCAATGCCGGACGAGTGAGCTGGATCCAAAATATGTCGATGTGATTGTAAAACGCTGGCAGGAGGCCACGAAGAAGAAAGCCCATCATGCAGAGACAGGCGAAAAGTTTGGCAGTAAATAAATCTAGTAGACAAATAATAACTATTGTTGTATAATTATTATTAGGTTAACGAAAGGATTGATGCGATGTCAGATGGTTTAAAAAACAGCAGTTTTGCTCTTGGTGATCATGACAGAGAATTTATCTCCAGCATGGTTGATGATGGACGATTCGGAAATAAAACGGAAGTTGTTCGTGCTGGGCTAAGGCTTTTGCAGGACTATGAGAATAGCCAAAAGCTTCAAAGGTTACGTTCTGAAATTGCTTTGGGTGATGCAGATATCGCCGCTGGTCGTATTACAGAATATAATAATTCTGATGATCTATTAGCTGATATCATGAGCGAAGGAGCTTAATATCAAAAAGCTTCGACTCATTTTAACAGATACAGCAAAAGCTGATTTGAAAAATATTCGTGACTACATTCACGATGAAAATCCTAAAGCAGCAAAAGCTTTCGTAAAAGATCTGACGGAAAAACTGTTTTCACTTGCTGAAAATGGAATAACTGGACATCCACGTGATTGGGTGAGTAATGGCCTACGTGGCTTTCCTTACCGTGAACGCTGTTTTTATTTCAGGATTGTTGAAGATCGAATGATTGTTGTACGCGTTTTGCACGGCAAGCAGGATGTAACAGCACAAGATTTCCCTCAATTTTGATTGCGTGTTTTTCTATATTTCTGAATTTTATTCCACGGTACCACTTCAAGACTTGAAAACGCTTCTGGGTGTTCTGGTGTCCAATCCTTGATCGGTGAACAAATCACACCATCGTTATTGATGCCGAGGATCATGTAATATGTCACATCCTCCTCGGCAATATATGTGCGAATGATGTCAGGGATTTCTTCTCTGGTAACATTTTCGCGCCCAAGCGTTTCGTTTTCTAGCTTGCTGTAGATATGGTAGAGAACCAGATCCTTACTCATTGATCTGGCCTTCTGCTTTTTCAAGTGGTTCGAGTTTGTACATGGTTTTGCCATCGCGCGTATATTTGACGATTTGGCTGTCTTCCTTTGCTTCTTTGAGTTTTTTGCGAATGTTAGACAAAAAACCGCGTGCGGAATGAGGTTTCCATCCTGTCATCTCCGTCAATTCGTCAATGGTGACGCCGTCTTCTCGGCTTAATGCCTCCATCACCATGAGTGTTTTGTTCATGGGTTTGGAAAGCTCTTTCTTGGGTTGCGCCTTTGGTGTGGCTGTTTTGGTTTCTGTTTTTTTAGTCATGTGAAGCTCCTTTCAAATCAATTGCTTACACGTCCATGAATGCGCGCTTCGCATCACTAATCCAGTTAATTCTCCGATCATTTAATTGCTTTTTTTGAAGGTCAGCGCGGGTTTGACAGATGAATGATAGATATTACCGAACAATCCGTATCGAGGGCGATGCGAAGAGCATTGCGGCCCGACCAAGTGTTAACCGTTTCCGAATGGGCCGATACTCACAGACGGCTTTCAGGCAAAGCGGCTTCCGAACCGGGACCATGGCGGACGGAAAGAACACCGTATTTACGAGAAATCATGGACTGCCTATCGTCCAGCTCTCCCATTCAACGCGTGGTCTTTATGAAAGGCGCGCAGATCGGCGGTACGGAATGCGGCAACAACTGGATTGGA
>Ga0056111_1000018_pt1 | contig 87843 bp, 94 predicted proteins | sample WorMetloBBELIZE2_FD_83874 | JGI IMG/M metagenome (GOLD analysis project Ga0056111, IMG submission 83874) | Marine gutless worms symbiont microbial communities from Max Planck institute for Marine Microbiology, Germany - Olavius longissimus B... ... | reverse complement strand
GCTCCTAAAGCAGAGGCGGTTTTGGTTTTTGTTTGGCCCGGCTGCAGATTGATTATTTTTGTTAATTTGGTGGGCCTGGAAGGACTTGAACCTTCAACCAATGGATTATGAGTCCACTGCTCTAACCAACTGAGCTACAGGCCCAAGAGAATCATTAAATCTTAATAATTATCCAAAGAGTCAATATAATTGCGGAGTCTATCTGACCTTGAGGGGTGACGCAACTTACGCAATGCCTTGGCTTCAATTTGCCGAATCCTTTCTCTGGTAACATCAAATTGATTACCTACCTCCTCCAGAGTGTGATCAGTATTCATATCAATTCCAAAACGCATTCTAAGGACCTTAGCTTCTCTTGGTGACAGCCCGGCCAGTACATCTCTGGTATCCTCCTTTAAACCCTGTATGCCTGCGGTTTCATCCGGCGATTCAGAATTGATATCCTCAATAAAATCACCCAAACTTGAATCTTCATCATCACCAATAGGGGTTTCGGTTGAGATCGGCTCTTTGGCAATTTTCATTACCTTACGTACTTTATCTTCCGGCATTTCCATGCGAACCGCCAGCTCTTCCGGGGTTGGGTCACGTCCTACCTCTTGCAGTAATTGCCGCCGAACACGATTTAACTTATTTATAGTTTCAATCATGTGTACTGGAATGCGAATTGTCCGCGCCTGATCCGCAATCGAGCGGGTAATTGCCTGCCTGATCCACCAGGTCGCATAAGTGGAAAATTTATAACCCCTGCGATATTCAAACTTATCCACGGCCTTCATAAGGCCGATATTGCCTTCCTGTATTAAATCCAAAAATTGCAGCCCGCGATTTGTATATTTTTTCGCAATAGAAATAACCAGGCGTAAATTAGCCTCGACCATTTCTTTTTTGGCTCGTCGCGCCTTGGCCTCACCAATGGAAATCTGCCGGGATATTTCCTTTAGTTTCTCGATTGGCAAACCCAATTTCACTTCAACCTTATTAAGTTTACGTTGCTCCCGTTGTATGTCCTTTGCATATTTTTTAATTCGATCAGCACAAGACTTATTGGCTTTTGCCAGCTTTGCACTCCAATCAAGGTCTGTCTGATTACCAATAAAACTGGAAATAAAAGTCTTGCGATCCAGACCGCTGCGCCTAACGCAAATATCCATAATCAATCGTTCACTTGCCCGAATTGTATCTACTATAGATCTGGATTCAGCTACCATTTTGTTTAAAATAACCGGAGTAAACTTGCATTGCATAAAACTTCCAGACATATCGGCACAGGCCTTATCCAGGGTCTTGTTATTTACAGGATTCTTGTCTTTAGCTCGCTGCATACGTCGATAACAACTAACAATCTTATTCAGACGCTTTCTAATCTCACTCTCTGATGGTCCAATAAAATCTTCGCTGTTAATAACCTCTTCTTTGTTACCGCCTTTCTTATTGTTACCAGCTTTCTCAGGGTCAAACAAGCCGGCTACCAGATCACCTGGTTTGTATTCATAAGTTTTTACTTTTTCGGCCTCTGCAACAAATAAATCCATAACACTTGGAAAATACGCTAAAGCGCTTAACATTTCCTTCGTACCCTCTTCAATTCGCTTGGCAATAGATATCTCACCTTCCCGCGTTAAAAGATCTACCGAACCCATCTCCCGCATATACATACGCACCGTATCAGTAGTCCGGCCATGCTCGCCGTCAGCAACCAGCAAAACCTGGGCTGCCTCCACTGCTGCCTGTTCTTCAGCGCTTTCGTCATCACTGGCGGAAGCTTCATCATTTAGCAGTAAATTATCATCATCCGGGGCTTTCTCATATGTGTTTATGCCCATGGAATTAATTATGCCGATTACCTCCTCAATTTCCTCGGGTTCTGACACATCACTAGGTAAATGGTCGTTAATCTCGGCAAAAGTAAGATAGCCTTGAGACTTGCCCTTGGCAATCAGATCTTTTAGCTGCTGTTCCTGACTATTGCTTTCCATAAATTTAGTTAGTTAAATCTACTGCATAAAATTTGCTGATTATACATCTGATAATTAGTGATGTTCTACCTAAATATTGGGGCTAACAAAAAAAATGCAACCAGCAAATACCTTGCATTTGTTACCGGCAATGGATACCATGCGCAAATTTTACAAATTCTATAACTCGTGAATCAAAAATTACTAAAGTTTCGCTACTATCTGGAATTTATCTCACTACCGGCTTTTATCTATCTGGTAATTCACCTTACAAGCCATGGTGTGGAACTAATTAGGTCCGACCCGAAAACCGAAGAACACTCCCATCCTCACCACCACTACCATTACCATGCTTATGAATTTAATCCGGATAATCACAAATCTTTTCTGCAAAAACTGATAACAGTTGAAATCCTGATTGGCATTGCACTTCTTATATTATTTGTCTGGATTTGGCACCGTTCAGCTCTAAAAAAACTGGTGCCTTGCACTCACGAACACTGCCATAGTGAAGCACAAATTCCACATATATTGGCTCTTACTGCCTTGTGCCTGCACTTTTTCCCCGAAGCTATAATTCGCAGTGCCTTGTTGGACACCACGATCAGGGTCGGCAGCATTGATTTTTGGGTTGCAGCAGGTTTTGGCGCACATTTTGTAGTAGACGTGATCGTTGCGCTTATTATTTCTTTATACTGGAAAAATAGTTGGCAGTTTATCGCAAGCTTACTGGTTATTTCCGCCGTCTGGGTGATTGCTTTTATCGCCGCTGAGCAAGTTAAAGCCATTGTCTTGACGCCTTATACCGGTGGTGTCTTATTCGTTGCTGGCGGTTTTATTCTGTCTATGTTTATCCACAAACCGCACAAACCAGTACTAAGTTGTGATAACTGCTAGAGCTATAAAGTTTGCAGGTTGGCATAAGAAGCCACCAACCATTTGCTGCCCGCTCTATCAAAATTAATCTGTATCCTGGTGTGTTTACCGGAACCTTCAACCAGTAACACCGTGCCTTCGCCAAACTTAGCATGCCCTAATCTTTGTCCGGGATAAAACTTACTACTATTTGTCAAACCAGAATCATTAACAACTCCTTTCGCAGTTTCTCTTACCTCCTGCAAAAGCTCTGAGGGCAATTCCGATATGAACCGTGAAGGTTTACACCATTTGTCCTCGCCGTAATATCGCCGGCTATCGGCTAAAGTTAAATACAGACTTGCTTGCGCCCTGGTTATACCAACATAACAAAGTCTCCTTTCTTCCTCAAGCTTGGCCGGATCCTCACTTGACATAGAATGTGGAAACAAACCTTCTTCCATACCACAAATAAATACCGTGGGGAACTCAAGACCCTTGGCTGAATGCAAAGTCATCAACTGCACGCAATCTTCCCATTTTGCCGCCTGTGTATCGCCGGCATCTAATGTCGCTTGTGATAAAAACTGATTTAACCTGTTATCTTCAGCATCCTCCGGCACAAACTGTTTGGCAGCCACCATAAGCTCTTTTAAATTTTCAACTTTAGCTTGTCCCCGTTCTGATTTGTCCTTGCCGTAAAATTCAAATAATGTACTGACTTGAATCACATGTTCTACCTGCTCTGCAAGCTCCATATCATAAATCTGCTCCTTGAGCTTATTTATAAGGCTTAAAAAAGCTTTTATTGCATTTGCAGCTCTTGGTGCCAGAATAGATTCATTTAATATACGATTGGTACTTTGCCATAGTGATTCATCGTTAATTCTGGCGTTTTCGCGAATCGTTTCCATGGTTCTGGCACCAATGCCTCTGGCTGGCCGATTAACTATGCGCTCAAATGCCACATCATCATTTTTGTTAGCAACAAGGCGCAAATACGCCAACGCATCTTTTATCTCAGCCCTATCAAAAAAACGTAACCCGCCATATACCCTATAGGGTATGTTGTTGCCTATCAGTCTTTCCTCAAACAACCGTGACTGGGCGTTGGAACGGTACAAAATAGCTATTTGACTACGAGCTTGCCCTGCGTCCACCAGACTCACGATCTTTTCTACCACAAAGTCAGCCTCATCCAGGTCATTAAAAGCCTGATAGATGTTTATCATCTCGCCTTTAGCACCCTCGGTCCACAATCTTTTTTCCATTCGCCCTGAATTTTGACTTATTAAGGCATTAGCAGCATTCAATATATTGGCTGAAGACCTATAGTTCTGCTCCAGCTTGAAGATTGTAACTTCAGCAAAATTTTCTTTAAAATCAGTAAGATTACCAACCTGAGCGCCACGCCAGCCATAAATCGACTGATCATCATCTCCTACTGCAAATACACTGGATTTATCCCCTGCTAACAACTTTAACCAGGCATACTGGATTTTATTGGTATCCTGAAATTCATCAGCCAAAATATGAGAAAACCTGCTTTGATAAAATTCCAGTAGGGCTTGATTATCGCGCAACATTTCAAACGTTTTCAGTAGCAACTCGGCAAAGTCAACCACGGCGGCACTTTGACATTTTTTCTCATATAGCTGATAAACCTCATGTACGGTTCTGGAATAAATATCTTCCCCAACCTGAATATCGGCAGCACGCAGCCCCTCGTCCTTGAACTGATTTATCTGCCATTGCAATTGTCCTGGGGGCCAATGCTTTTCATCCAACCCAAGTTCTTTTAACACCCGTTTAACACTACGATATTGATCTTCACTATCAAGAATCTGAAAATTATCCGGCAAACCGGCCTCTTTATGATGAATGCGTAAAAATCTGTGTGCCAAACCATGAAAAGTTCCAATCCACATATTTTTTACGGGAACTTCAAGCAAGGCTTCGGTTCTAGCCAACATTTCATTGGCAGCTTTATTGGTAAAAGTTACCGCCAAAATATTCCAGGGAGAAACCCTGTCTACCTGCACTAGCCAGGCAATTCTGTGTACTAAAACCTTGGTTTTGCCGCTGCCGGCTCCAGCTAAAATCAAAGCATTTTTACTTTCTGCTGTTACCGCGGCTCTCTGGGCATCATTAAGCCCGGATAAAATATTAGCTAATTCCATTTGTGGTTTTAACTAGATATTGTGCGTCGAGTAACTCAAATCATCAGTATTTAGCATCACATACCGTGGTTCCTCACCAATGCCGGCTGTGTTACCCGGGTTTATTACTAACGTGGTGAATCCGCGGATATTTTTGACCTTGTCAATCTTAAGCTGATGCGTATGACCACAGCATACTACATCATAACGACCAGTTAAGGCCAGAGCTTCCGCATAGTGCGGATAATGCACTATGAATATACGCTTGCCTCCTAAAGTTACATCGGCATCCTGACCATAAAAATGAATCTGATTGTCAGGATTGCCGGCGAGCATGGTCATATTAGTAAGATCACCCTTGTTATTTCCGTATATCACATGAATAGGCAACCCGTGTTTAATAATTGCGTTTAAAGTGCTGGACGCTACCACATCACCACAATGCAAAACGCATTCTGCTCCCTGGTTTTTAGCTGCTGCTACTACTTGCTCCAAGGGCCCGCGATTATCATGGCTATCTGATAAAATACATATTTTCATAAGTTGTTCAAAAATACATTTTTTCTGGTGAGACCTTATACCTTTCGATACTGGCAACTATTTCCTCTTTGGCTTCTGCCGCACTTTTCCAGCCTCCAACTTTTACCCATTTGTTTTCTTCAAGGTCTTTATAGTGCTCAAAAAAATGTGCCAACTGATTAAGTCTGCCTTCACCTAAATCTACCGCTTCTTCTATTTGGCTATATCTGACACAAGTTTGCTCATCCGGCACTGCCAATATTTTAGTATCGCGACCTGATTCATCAGTCATATCCAACATGCCAACTGGTCGGCAACGAATAACAGAGCCGCTTATAACCGCATACGGCGCCACCACCATTACATCAACCGGGTCATCATCTTCTGACAAGCTATGTGGAATATAACCGTAATTACAAGGATAAAACATCGCGGTATTCATAAAACGATCAACAAACATGGCACCGGTCTTTTTATCTACCTCATATTTAACCGGATCAAAATGTGACGGTATCTCCACAATAACATTTATATATTCAGGTGCCTTCTCCCCGGGACCTACTCGGTCAAGATTCATAATATATCCTCCATAAAATACAAGACCAGAGAAATCTCTGGTCTTATAGTTCTGTTATTTAATCTTGGGTATTTTACACAAATGGTATTATTAGCAATGCCACAATATTAATAATTTTGATCAGTGGATTTACCGCAGGACCAGCAGTGTCCTTATACGGGTCACCTACAGTATCACCAGTAACCGCAGCTTTATGCGCATCCGAGCCCTTGCCTCCCAAGTTGCCATCTTCTATATATTTTTTGGCATTATCCCAAGCGCCACCGCCGGTAGTCATGGAAATTGCGATAAAAATTCCAGTAATTATGCTGCCTATCAATAAACCTCCTAAGGCCTCTTTACCTAACAACAAGCCTACAACCACCGGGAACAAAATCGGTAATAATGATGGAATTACCATTTCTTTGATCGCAGCCTTGGTTAACATATCTACAGCCCTGGAATAATCCGGCTTGGCAGTGCGATCCATAATTCCCGGAATCTCCTTAAACTGGCGCCGCACCTCATTCACAATACCTCCGGCAGCACGACCAACCGCCTCCATTGCCATAGCACCAAACAAATATGGCACCAGACCACCAAGAAACAAACCGACAATAATCCGATAATCAGACAGATCAAACGCTATCTTCTCTCCAAGATTATGCGTATAATCCGCAAACAAAACCAAGGCCGCAAGACCTGCAGAACCTATGGCATAACCTTTGGTAACTGCCTTGGTAGTATTACCAACAGCATCCAGCGGGTCAGTGATATTGCGAATTTCCTCCGACAATTCTGCCATCTCTGCAATACCGCCAGCGTTATCGGTGATCGGGCCGTAGGCATCCAAAGCTACAATCATGCCAGTCATTGACAACATCGCAGTGGCCGCAACGGCTATTCCATATAGTTCAGCTAGATTATAACTAGCCCATATTCCAAAACACACTGCAATCACCGGAGCTGCGGTTGCTTTCATGGAAACTCCAAGTCCGGCAATAACATTAGTACCGTCACCGGTAGTTGAGGCCTCAGCAATATGCTTAACCGGGCTATACTCGGTAGAGGTATAGTACTCGGTTATAATAACCATCAATGCAGTCAAAATCAGGCCGATTAAAGCAGAAAAATACAAGCCATGCGCCGACACTCCTTCAGCCCCGCCAAATATCATCAAGGTTATCGGATAAAAGGCAACTGCAGCTATCACGCCTGCAACGATAAGCCCCTTATACAAGGCCCCCATTATGCTGCCATTTTCTGATACTGTGACAAAAAAGGTTCCGGCTATAGAGGCTAAAATAGAAATTCCGCCCAATACCAGCGGGTAAATAACGGCACTTGGACCGAGCGAAGCCATAGTTACACTACCTAACAACATGGTTGCGATAATAGTCACCGCATAGGTTTCAAATAAATCTGCTGCCATACCCGCACAATCACCGACATTATCCCCTACATTATCCGCTATCACTGCCGGATTTCTTGGGTCATCTTCCGGGATTCCTGCCTCAACTTTGCCTACAATATCTGCCCCCACATCAGCACCTTTGGTAAATATCCCACCACCTAATCTGGCGAAAATTGAGATCAGAGAGCCACCAAAAGCCAAACCTATCATGGCGTGCAAGGGTTCATCAACTCCAAACATAAGTAATAAGGCATAATAAACTGCAACTCCCAGTAACCCCAAGCCCACTACCAGCATGCCGGTAATAGCTCCACCACGAAATGCTACCTGAAATGCCGAGCCAATACCATCATTGGCAGCTTGTGCGGTTCTAGCATTTGAACGCACGGAAATATTCATCCCAACATAACCTGCAACTCCAGACAAAGCCGCGCCCAGCAAAAAACCAAACGCGGTACTCCAACCTAAACCAGCAAAGCCAATTACAAAAAACAGGATTATCCCCACTATGCCTATCGTGGTGTACTGGCGATTTAGATAAGCACTTGCGCCGTCCTGAATGGCTTTGGATATCTCCCGCATTTTCTCGTTGCCTTCTGACATACTGTTAATCCAGGTAATAGATTTATAACCATATCCAATTGCCAGCGCGCCTGCGAGTATCGCAAAAATTAAGCCTAAAATCATTTCTCCTCCTTCTATTGATTTTTACAGTTCAAAATCAGTATTGACTATCTTCGCTACCGATTCATTGTTTAAAGTTACATATACCGGCATCCCATCTTTATATGGCGGATAATCCTCACCAGATATAAGCGGCACCAAATATTCCCGACAGGCCTCAGTAATACCAAAGCCGTCTTCTGATATATACTCACGCGGCATCATTTTCTCCACATTCGCCACTGCGGACAACGGCGCCTTGCCAATTTCCCAGGCATATGGATTATTTGAAGTTCTAACCACGGTCGGCATTATTGAGCCTTCGCCGGCAACCGCCATTTCTACCGCAGCCTTACCAAGTGCATAGGCTTGCTGCACATCTGTTTTAGAAGCCAAATGCCTGGCAGCTCTTTGTAGATAATCAGCCACCGCCCAATGATATTTATAACCCAAATCATCCTTGATCATATTGGCAACTACTGGGGCCGCGCCCCCTAATTGTGCGTGACCGAAAGTATCCCTGGTACCCTGCTCAGCCAAAAACCTGCCATCCGGCCAATGGGTTCCTTCCGATACTACTATGGTACAGTATTCATGCTGTTTGACTTTCTCATCCACCAGTCGCAAAAACTTGTCCTGATCAAATTCTATTTCTGGAAACAAGATAACCAAAGGGATATCGTTATCCTCATCTACCGCCAAACCTCCGGCTGCCGCAATCCAGCCTGCATGTCGGCCCATAACTTCCAGCACAAATATTTTGGTTGAAGTTTTAGCCATGGATCGCACATCGTAACTTGCCTCACGGGTCGAAACTGCGATATATTTAGCAACTGACCCAAAACCAGGACAATTATCTGTTATTGGCAAATCATTATCTACGGTCTTGGGTACGTGGATCGCCTGAATCGGAAAACCCATGGTTTCAGATAATTGTGAAACCTTGTGACACGTATCAGCTGAATCGCCACCACCATTATAAAAAAAGTAACCTATATTGTGTGCCTTGAATATTTCAATCAATCTTTCATATTCACGTTTATTCTCTTCCAGGCTCTTCAATTTGTAACGACACGAACCAAATGCTCCGGATGGAGTATGACGCAGCGCTGCTATATTCTCAGCAGGTTCCTTACTGGCATCAATTAGATCCTCGGTCAAAGCTCCGATAATGCCATTACGTCCTGCATATACTTTGGCAATCTTGTCAGGATATTGACGTGAGGTTTCGATTATCCCACACGCTGAGGCGTTAATCACCGAGGTTACTCCTCCTGATTGGGCGTAAAATGCGTTTTTTGCGCTCATTTAAACTATCTCCTTTAGAATCTATTTTTTAATTTGGTTCCGTGTTAACATCAATCGCGATAAAATAGCAAAATTGGCAACATACCTTTTGACAAATCTTCCATCTGGATGTATAAAGTACCACTGCTAATTTTAACGCAAACCATAGCAATATAAGTTATATCTGACAAATAAACTTAACCAATCCTAGTATAAAAATTTATATATGCGTATAGCATTATTGATCCCACCAGGTATAGGCAGATATAATTTTGCGGAAAAAATCTCGCGCAAATACAAAGTCAAACGAGTTGATTTGAATGAAATTCTGTTAAAGGAGGTAAACTCAGGTTCAGAAATTGGCATTGATATTAAACGTCAGGTTGACAACAGTAAACCGGTATCTGACGATAATATAATCGCAGTCCTTAGCAAAACCTTAAGTGAAAAAGACTTTCAAGATGGTTTTGTGTTTGAAAATATGCCATGTAATGGCGCTCAGGCTGAAGCTATTGATAATATACTCAACAAAAAAATCAAAATTTTCGCAGGTGTGGTGTTTCTACATCTTGATTATGACCTGATCATGGAATCAATGACCGGGCAAATGACTTGTTATTCATGTAAAACTCAATTCAATATGTACACCAATCCGCCGCTGGTAGATATGGTGTGTGATGAATGTGGTGGTAATCTGTATAAAAGATCTGACGACAGGGAAGAAACTATTAGCCGTCGCATTAGAGAGTTTGAATCCTATGAAAAACCTTTGACTGACTATCTTAACGACAGGATAAAAATAATCAGAGGCGATCTTGACCCGAAAAGAATTTATGATGAAATTGAAAATTTTGTTAGTGAACTACACAAAATTTCGGCAAAATCAGAAAAGTTTCTTAGAGGAGAATATGCAATGGCAACACCGAAGAAATCAACCGCAAAAAAGAAGAAACTCACAACCAAGAAAAAGCCTGCTGCCAAAAAAAGAACAGTGAGTAAAAAGAAAACCTCGCCTAAGAAAAAGGCTTCAGTTAAGAGAAAAGCTGTCAGAAGGAAGAAGCGTTAGAACCTTGCTCAAACGGATATCTTAAACTACAGCCTCAAAGACAAGTCCACAGCCATAATATTCTTGGTAAGGGCGCCCACGGAGATATAGTCCACTCCAGTTTTGGCATAATCTTCTATATTCTTAAGGCTTACATTGCCTGAAGCCTCAAGCTTTGTTTTACCTGATACCAAGGCAACAGCACTTTTAATATCCTTAAAACTAAAATTATCCAGTAAAATTTGCTCAACCTCAGTTGTAAGCGCCTGCTTAAGCTCAAAAAGATTTTCTACCTCAATTTCAATTTTACTATTAGGCTTGAGATCACGTGCTGCGCTAACCGCCGATTTAATATCACCTGACGCCTTAATATGGTTTTCTTTAAGCAAAAAAGCATCAAATAATCCCAACCTGTGATTTTGCCCCCCGCCAATACTTACCGCATATTTTTGCGCCAATCGAAACCCCGGAATGGTTTTTCTGGTATCAAGTATTTTTGCTTTGTAATTTTTTATTTTCGCTACATATCTGGAGGTGATCGTAGCGGTAGCACTTAAGGTTTGTAGAAAATTAAGCGCAGTTCTTTCAGCACTTAAAATTGCCCTACTGTTACCCTCTATCGAACAAAGAGTGGTATTAGCCCGCACCATATCACCATCATTAAATTGCCACTTAACCACAATATCAGGGGCAAGTTTTTTAAAGGCGCCCTCAAACCATAAACTGCCACATAAAATCATATCCTGACAAGTTATAAGGTGAGCGGTACTACTATGCTCCTTGGCAATAATTTGCGCACTGATGTCTCCGGAGCCTATGTCCTCTTCAAGTGCCATTACAACATCATGTTGAATCTGTTTTTGCAGCAAGGTATCAATTGTACTCATATATATTCAGCTTTAAGTTCACGCTGCAGAAGATTTTTAACCGCAGTTTGCGGTGAGTGCTCCCCTGTGACTATCCTGTGTACCTCATAAATGATTGGCATTTCAATTTTCTTCCCGGCTGCTAGCTCGCAAATTATCCTGGCAGCGGATAATCCTTCTACTGACTGACCAATCTGTTCTTTAGCTTCTTGTACACTTTTGCCCCTGGCAAGCAGTAAACCTAACCTACGGTTACGTGATTTATTATCAGAACAGGTGAGTGTCAAATCGCCGATACCAGCAAGACCCATAAATGTTTCAGTCCTGGCACCATACGCTGCCCCCAGCTGCATAATCTCACGCAAACCACGAGTAATTATGGCACTTCTGGCATTAGCCCCAAAACCTAAACCATCTGCTATGCCGGCAGCTATTGCAATGATATTTTTACAGGCTGCAGAAACTTCCACGCCAATTATGTCATCCGAGGTATAAGCTCTAAAGTAATCAGAAGATAAAGCCTGGCTCCATTCACAAGCAAACTCATGGTTATTGGCCGCAACAGTAATAGCTGTTGGCAAACCTTTGGCTACTTCCAACGCGAAGGTCGGACCTGATAACATTGCAAGCTTGAGGCCGGAGGAAAATTCTTCTTCGGCCACCTGATGTAACAATTTGTTTGTACCATGCTCAAGACCTTTAGTGCCCCAGGCAATTCCTGTTGCATCACTATCAAAACCAGACTTCTTTAAGTGTTTTAAAATTGAACGAAAAGCTACGCTTGGAGTAACAATTAAAACTTTCTTTGCACCCCGCAAAGCCTGGGACATAGAAGACGTGGCGCATAAAGTATCCGGTAATTTTATCCCGGGGAGATACTGTATGTTTTCGCGGGACTTTTGTATTGCATCTATATTATCCTCCGCCCTGTCCCATAGATATACCTGATTGTTATTTTTTGCAAGATGGATTGCCAATGCGCTGCCCCATGATCCAGCGCCAAAAACCGCGATTTTAGTGCCTGAGTTCTTTGTCACTACCCTTGTTATCTACGTCCGCCGGCTTCTGGTTTTTCTGTTCCTTTATCTTTTGCGCGTACAAAGCATCAAAGTTTATTGGTGCCAATAAAAGTGGTGGAAAGCCTCCCTTGGTCGTCAGATCTGAAATTGCCTCTCTGGCATATGGAAACAATATATTAGGGCAATAAGAGTTTAGAATATGCTCTAATTGCTCTTTAGGAAAATTGTGAACAACAAAAATTCCGGCCTGATCCACTTCGACCAAAAATGCCAGCTTGTCTTTGATCTGAACTTTAGCACTGAGTTTCAAACTAACCTCATAAGTATTTTCTGACAAAGTACGATAGGAAGTATTTAATTCAAAGTTAAGATCAGTCTCCCAATTTTCCTGGAATACCTGTGGTACATTGGGAGATTCAAAAGACACATCTCGCAAATAGAACTTTTGTAAATCCAGATATGGTTCAGTGTTTTGGCTATCAGACATTTTATATTCCTAGAATTGGGTCAAGTTCTCCTGCAGCATCCAGTGCTGATATGTCATCAAAGCCTCCTATATGAGTATCATTGATAAATATTTGCGGCACTGTTCTACGGCCATTGCTTCTTTGCAACATGGTCGCAAATTCGTCCGGATTCTGATCAACCATAATTTCAGCATATTGCATACCTTTTTTAGCCAAAAGCTTTTTGGCACTATTACAATACGGACAAACTGTAGTTGAATATATTTCTATTTTCGCCATATAAAATCTTATCTGGTCGTTAAAGGTAAATTGGAATTTCGCCAGGCTACCAGACCTCCTTTGAGATTATATACCTGATCAAATCCGCTTTTCCTGATTCTACCGCAAGCAATACTGGAACGGCTGCCATTTTTACACACCGCCAGCACTGGCCTTGATTTATCCTTTTCAATTTTACTAATCTTGTCTTTTACTCCGCCTAACGCCACATGCACTGAATTAGGTATAGTGCCAAGCTGAGTTAATTCGCGTTCTTCTCTTACATCCAAAACCAAAGCATTTTTCTGGTTTATAAGTTGAATCGCCTGCGGTGGAGAAAGCGGAGTTATACCCCTAAGTTTGTCGCCAAAAATATTCCAGACTAACATTAATAAAGTTACGCATAAAGCCAGAGTCAGCTCCCAATGTGAGCTGGCAAACTGCAAATACTCCATATTTTAATCAGTACCTATATTGAACCGCTTTAAAACAGACTCAGCAGGACAAAACTTGCTAAAACCACTTTGCAAAAGATTCAAACCCACAAAAGCGGTAAACCACAGCCAGTTTATATTATGTTTAACCGCCAACAACAATGATAAGAGGATAAAAGTCCCGGCCATAATTCTAATAATACTTTCTCTTCTCATTCTATCTTCCAGATACTAGTCAACACACTCACAAAACACTTCTTTCATCATCAAAATAAGTTTTATAGTTCTGGCATCACCAATCTGGTAATAAACCTTGTTGGCATCTTTGTTAGAAGATAATATCCCTTTGTCCCGCATTATGGCCAAGTGTTGCGAAATATTACTTTGGGAAGTGCCAACGATTTCCACTATTTCCTGCACACTCAGTCTTTTATCTCCTAATTTACAAAGAATTTTTAAACGTAACGGATGCGCCATAGCTTTTAACGATCGGGCGGCAACTTCAATCTGACTATCAGTTTCAATTAATTCCACTGCTGTAGCATTACTGACTTTTTGCATATCTGACCCTAGAAAAAATTAAGCAACAAATGCTTGGCATTAAAACCCTACCATTTATAATAACGGCATTATATCAGTTTCAACCCTGGACATTTAATTTATAATTGTATTATTAGATAGCAAAATACTGCATCATGTCAAATAAAACAGGGCCTTTGCTGTTATTAATTCTTGACGGTTGGGGTTATTCGGAAGAAAAAAAGTGTAACGCAATACACGCAGCCTATAAACCAAACTGGGATCGGTTATGGTATGAATATCCGCATACGCTGATTCAAACCCACGGAGCTCCGGTTGGCCTACCCTCAAACCAGATGGGTAACTCTGAAGTAGGACATATCCATATAGGTGCGGGCAGAGTCGTATATCAGGAATATACCAGGATCAGTCGTTCAATTAGAACCGGGTCATTTTTTTCCAACAAAACACTCACTACGCCGGTTGATCTGACAATAAAAAACAACAAAGCCGTACATATCATGGGGCTCGTATCCCCCGGAGGAGTTCATAGTCATATTGAACACATACAGGCCATGATAAGACTTGCTTGTGAGCGCGGAGCTAAAAAAGTGTGCCTGCATGCGTTCTTGGATGGTCGTGACACCCCACCCCAAAGTGCCCGCAAATATCTAAAAGCTTTAGAGGATCTATATTCTGAGCTTGGTTGTGGGCGCACTGTATCAATTGTCGGCCGTTACTATGCGATGGATCGGGACAAAAGATGGGATAGAATTGAAAAAGCCCACAATATGATTATGCATACTGAATATGAATATAAATATGATGACCCATACGAAGCCCTGGATGCAACTTATAATCGGGGGGAGACTGACGAGTTTGTAAAACCAAGTGCTATCGGCGAACCTGCCAAGGTGCAAGACGGTGATGTTATTATTTTTATGAATTATCGTACTGATCGTGCACGCCAGCTAACTGAAAGTTTTATCGCCAAAGATTTTAAACACTTTAAGCGCAAACTGCCAAAATTAGCATCCGTGGTAACTTTGACCGAGTTTAAAAAAGATTTTGATACCCCGGTGGCATTTCCCTCCGGTCATCTTCCCAATAGCTTTGGCGAATATATTTCTAAAATGGGTTTGTCTCAATTAAGAATAGCTGAAACAGAAAAATATGCGCATGTAACTTTCTTTTTTAACGGTGGCGAGGAGGAAATATTCGAGGGTGAGGACAGAGTTTTAATAAATTCGCCGGATGTAGCGACCTATGACCTTATGCCGGAAATGAGCGCTTTTAAATTGACTGAAAAATTAAAAGAGACCATAGCTGACGGCAAGTATGATGTAATAATCTGTAATTTTGCCAACGCCGATATGGTAGGCCACACAGGAAATCTTGTTGCCGCTACCAAAGCTATCGAAGCACTTGATCTATGTCTGGGACAAATCTATCCGGCAATCAAGAAGGTAAATGGACAAATTCTTATTACTGCTGATCACGGTAACAGTGAAAAAATGTGTGATGAGACAACCGGCCAACCTTTGACTTCACACACAACTAATCTGGTACCACTAATCTATGTCGGTGACAAAGAGACAAACCTTGCGGAAAATGGTAGTCTGGCTGACCTGGCACCAACCATGCTGCATTTATTAAACCTAGAAATTCCAGGCGAAATGAATGGCCACAACCTCATTATCCAAAGCTAGTTTTTTATTACTGGCTTTACTAACAAGCCAGCTATTTGCCGCAAATGCAGATGAAATAAAGCGCCAAACTTTAAACCTTGCACAAAAGCATAAATTAATTTCTGCTATTTCTGAAAAAATCAACATCCTGCGCAACAAGGAAACTGTGGCAGAAAGTAAGCTCAGAAAGGTAGAAGTTAGTATTGGCAATCATACCAAAGAGATCGAAAACCTGAAAAATCAGGCTATAGCGCTTAAACACAAAATAACTGACCTTAACCATGAGACAAAACCTTTGCGGATAAATCTTCAGCGTCAGAAAGATAAACTTGCCCAACATATACGACTTAATTTTTTTATTGGTCAGCAGGATCTTTTACGTATTTTCTTTAACCAGTCAGGAAACAAAAAAATTACCAGATCTTTAAGTTTTCAAAAATATTTGCAAAATCGTCACGTGATTTTATTTAATAAATATCAAAACGCCTTAGATCAAGTTGAGAATAAACAACAACAAATTCAACAACAGAAGACGATACTTAAAAAAAATCTCGCGCGGGAAAAACTTGTTTACGCCAATCTTAACCAAGAACTTGCACAAAGAAAATTGTTGCTGCAAGCCATAAAATCCAAGCTGCAAGACCATAAATATTCTTTAAATAAACATAAAGCAGATGCCAAAGACCTTGCCAATCTTATCCAAAAACTCAAGGTATCTATCGGCACTTTGCCTCTAACCATAAAACCTGACATAAAGTTTGCCAGGCTCAAGGGCAAGCTGTTAAGGCCAGTGCATAGTGCCAACAAAATATCCAAACCAAAAGATATTAAAGGCGTAGTATTTCTAGCAGAGTCCGGTACCAAAGTCCGGGCAATTGCCAGCGGTCGGGTGATCTTTGCTGATTGGTTACGTGGTTATGGCCTTTTAACTATAGTGGATCATGGCGCTGGTTATATGAGCCTTTATGGTGGCAACCAAAGTCTATATCGGGAAAAAGGCGAATGGGTACAAAGAGGCGATTTGTTAGCAAGAGTTGGTGATACCGGTGGCTCTGGCAGATCAGGTTTATATTTTGATATTCGCCTAAATGGCGATAGTATGCCAGTTCTAGCCTGGTTATAGCTTAACCTGTTTAATATCTGCCAGGGGTCCTGAGAACTCATTCCACAGCGCAGACATGGTTTTTTTGCTGTATGGATGAATTAAATTAGGCGCAATATCCGCCAGCGGCTTTAATGCAAAAGAGTATTTGCTGATTTCCCTTCTTGGAATATCAATCCCATCTTCATACAAAACCGCGTCACCAAACAACAAAATATCTATATCAATACTACGATCAGAATATTTTTGTACGGTTCTGATTCTACCATTATGCGTTTCAATATCTTTAATAATTCTACCAAGACTTTCAAGACTGATTGCGGATGTGAATCCTGCAACCAAATTATAAAAATTTTTTCCTTTGAACCCAACAGCCCTGGTTTCATAGACCGGTGATATGACAATATCCTTAAAATGTCGTTTTAAACCCTTAATGGCATTTGCAAGATTTTGCTTGCGATCTTGATTACTGCCAAGACCTAGATAAATTTTCCTGGGTAGTGCCAACTTATCCGACCTATCAGAATTTTTCACCACGCTCAATGATCACCCCGACATCACTGGAGCCGGTTACTGCTTCCGGCTTGCTAAGAGTGAGTTTCAACCATTTGACTCCAAACTCGTTTATGACAATTTGCGCTATCCTGTCCGCTATGGTTTCTACCAGATAAAACGAGCTGACCTCAACAAAGGCTATAAGACGTTTAGCCACAGCCTTATAATCAAGTGTATCATCAATATTGTCACTAGCCGCTGCAGCAGTTAAATCAAACCCCATATCTAGGTCAATGCGAATAGTTTGTTTGATTTTGCGTTCCCAATCATAAATGCCGATAACAGTTTCTATTTTTAGGTCACGAATGTAAACTATATCCATTAAAATTTAAACTATGCTTAATTTCATTCTCATTATAGTAGCCTATCTGTCAGGTTCAATATCATCCGCAATAATAGTTTGTAAACTAGGCAGATTGCCTGACCCCAGAAGTACCGGTTCGAAAAACCCTGGAACTACCAATGTCCTGCGCACAGGCGGCAAAAAATATGCCGTTCTAACTCTATTTGGTGATTTATTAAAAGGCTTGATTCCAACTGTGATTGCGGTTTGGTTAAACCTGCCTGATTGGGTGATAGCTTTAGTTATGCTCGTTGCGTTTTTAGGACATCTATACCCGGTATTTTTTAATTTTAAAGGTGGCAAGGGAGTCGCAACCGCCATCGGCTGTATATTAGGACTTGATTTTATTTTCGGGCTTATTGTTGTTGGCATCTGGCTGCTAATCGCGCTTATGTTTAAGTATTCCTCTTTAGCCGCGTTGACGGCATTTGCTCTGGGTCCTTTCATTTATCTTGGTGCTTTTGCAGAGAACTTAAATTCTCTGCAATATATATTTTTAAGTATTCTTGCCATATCCATCCTGATTTTTATAAAACACAAAGAAAATATTGGTAAGATTTTGAGCGGTGATGAGCAAAAAATTGGCTAATCTATGATATTAAAATTTTTGTCTGTGTTGCTAGGGGTGTTATATTCAACAAATCCTTTGGCACTATCGGTTCATGAGATAGTAAATGGTCTAGATCATCCTTGGGCCCTTGAGTTTTTGCCTGATAGGAGAATATTGATAACCGAAAGAAAGGGAAATTTACGAATAATTGATAACGGCCAGATGAGTAAACCAATCTCCGGTTTGCCAAAAATATCTACAGGAGGTCAGGGAGGTCTGCTTGATGTTGCGATTGATCCGAATTTCTCAAACAATAAATATATTTACCTTGCATATGTTGCACAAGGAAGTGGGGGAGTAAGTACAGAAGTTGGCAGAGGCAGGCTTTTAGATACAAAAATAACAGCCTGGCAAACTTTATTTCGTCTTACGCCTAAAACCCGTCCCCACTATCATTTTGGTGCAAGATTAATTCTTGATTCAAGATATTTATATATAACATTAGGTGACCGTGGCAAGCGTGGGCGGGCCCAGGACCTTGAAGATCATGCAGGTTCGGTAATTCGCCTGTATCACGATGGGACAATACCTGCAGATAATCCGTTTGTTAAGGCTAAAAAGCTTAAGCCGGAAATATTCAGCTATGGGCATCGTAACATTCAAGGTGCCGTTAAAGATTCTAAAACCGGCATCATATGGCTGCACGAGCATGGCCCTCAGGGTGGTGATGAGCTTAATCTACTCAAAAAAGGAAAAAATTATGGCTGGCCGGTTATAACTTATGGCAAAGAATATGGAATTGGCCTAAAAATAGGAGTCGGAACCCATAAACACGGAATGGAGCAGCCAACACACTATTGGGTGCCTTCAATTGCCCCATCAGGTATGGATATATACTATGGCAAACAATTTCCAACATGGAATGGAGACATATTACTTGGTTCTCTTAAGTTTGGTCTACTGGTTCGTCTTTCCATCAATGCCGGCACCGTCAAGGAGACCCGATATCTTCACGGAAAATACGGCAGAATTCGCGATGTTAAGGTTGGCCCCGATGGATTTGTATGGCTGCTAACAGATAAAAAAAACGGCCAGCTTTTAAAAATTGCTCCATAAACACAGGGCAGGAAATCAAACAATTATGGCTTTTGTTTGCTATTTCTTCTAGCCTTTACACCACGACAAAATCTTAAAAAACCATCTATCCAGGAAAACTGTGTACTGCTTTTTAAATGCGCATAGTTTGTCAGCAAATTTTTATATACCAAACCATCCTGTTGGTCTTTAATACCTGTGCCTCTTACTACAGTATAAGCATACTCATAGTCAGCAGTAAATTTTTCAAGCTGCGAATAATGAAATTCATGGGCTTTTATCTCCAGTGCGTTCTTGGTTAAGACCCAGGGATGAACTTCGGTCGGTTGCAACCTGACATAACCCCGGCCACACGGTTTTGCGCTCATAACACAATCTGCCTTTATAACATTTGCCATCGGTACTTTTTTACCTTGCCAATACAAACTTTTCGCCAGAATCATCATGCCTCCACATTCGGCATAAACCGGCAGTCCCTGATCTATTTTTTTTGCAAGGTCATTTAGAATTCTGCTATTAGCCGAAATCTTATCCATATGAGTTTCGGGAAACCCTCCCCCCAGGAACAAGCCATCTATCTTTGGCAGTGCCTTATCATGAACAATGCTAAAATACTGCAACCTGGCACCAAGTCTTACAAATTCATCAATATCCGATTGATAATAAAAACCAAAAGCCTCATCCTGCGCCACACCTATTGTCAGATCCGACTTCGCAGCTTTTACTGTAGCTTTCTTTGGTGGCTTATGTACTATAGCTTCAACACCTGATGCAATGGTTGAAATTTGCGACAAATCCACTGATTGGCCTACCCTGGTCGCTAATCTTTGAATAAACTCTGTAACATCTTTACTTTCATTGCTGGGGATTAAACCTAAATGCCTCTCTTCTATCATCAAATCAGAGGACTTACCCAGCGCGCCCAACAGATTAAAATCAGTATATTCTTCTACTGAGTTTACAAGCTTGGCCTCGTGTCTTGCACCTGCAACTTTATTTAAAATGACCCCGGCAAAATTTACCCTGGGAGTTTGAAATTCCTTATACCCTAAAAGCAATGGCGCTATGCCGCGGGTAATGCCGGTGCAATCAATAACCAAAATTACCGGCAGACCCAAAAGTACCGCCAATGCGGCATTACTATCTGTGCCGTCAAGACTTAGGCCATCATATAATCCCTTGTTACCTTCAATCAGGCTTAAATCCTTGTTAACTGCATGAGTGTGAAATCTATTTAATATCTCTTGTTCCGAGTCCACATAAAAGTCCAGGTTATAGCATGGATTACCAGAGGCTTTGGACAACCACAAAGGATCAATATAATCCGGACCTTTTTTAAAGGTTTGTACATTTGCGCCTTGCCTGGTAAACGCAGCACTAAGACCGATAGTTAGAGTAGTTTTACCGGAAGATTTATGCGCGGCAGCAAGATAAATCCCTACCATTAAAAACCAAAAACGCTAGGTTTATTTAGACTCTTGCACGCTATAACTAATTTTCTCAGGAGCAATTCTAAGTACAAATGCGGCAAATATAAATATGGCCAAAGCCAGAGCGACTCCACCGACACCTAACATTGCCTCAGAGATACTTGGGATGTAGCTATTTACCATGCCATCACTAAAAGAACTAGATACCTTCTTGCCTGGAAATAATACCAGAGGATATGCCTGACCACCGATTAGCAAAACATATATTTGACTTAAACCGCCAACTATTACTAAAGATGATGCAGTTAACAAAGCCTTGATACTATGGCGACATTGAGGGCCATAAACCAACAACAAGGGAATCAAAGTACCAATTAAAACTTGCCCCAGCCAAAATAAAACCGTATAACGCCCACCTTCCAACAGGATAAAACGCTCTATGCCATGATGTTCAGTGGCATATAAATTAGTCAAGTGAAACACCAGATTAAAATAAAACACAGCAGCAATCAAAACCCCGAATAAACGGCGCAAACGTCTAGTCAGGTTTTCATCCAATTCACGATTACATGCCTTGTATATACCGTATAACAATAACATAAAAACCGCCTGTCCAAACGCAAAAGACATTATGACAAACATTGGTGCCATCAAGGCCGCATCAAACGCCTGGCGCGCTATGATAAAACCAAAAATAGAACCGGTACCAGTGGTGAGAGCCAGGCGCCAAAGAAAAGCAAAGGTCCCGGCAAATTTGCTGTATTTGCTCATTGCCGGTTCCATCATCACCCACAAATACGCCAGGACAATCACAAAAAAACCAGTGTATAAATAAATATTCCAGGCAAAAATAGATTTAAAATTGTACTCAGTCATGGCCACAATCAGCCGGTCCGGTCGTCCCAGATCTAACACTAGAACTGCCAGCCCCCCTGCTAACAATGAAACTGCCAATACCGCTGACATTCGGGATAACGGTTTATAAACCTTACGATCAAACACCGAGGAAATAGAAGCTATATTCAAGGCACCGGAAGCTGAAACTATAAGAAAAATCGCAAAAACATGTGGCATGCCCCAAACTACCTGATTGTTCATGCCAGTAACCCAGTGACCATTATGTTCCATATAGAAAAATGCTACGGCGGCTAATAAAATAATTAGCACCAGGATGCTCATAACCGACCAAAAACCCTTGCTTGACTGTAATTCTTTAAAAACCGTTGCTTGCTGCATATCTAGATTCCACGGTAACGCACCCCAAGATTCAAACCAAAATCGGCCCGAATTTGAGTTGCGCCATATTTTTTAAGCTGCATTGATATTTTACTGTCAGGATCATGTAAATCACCAAATATCATGGCTCCACGCTGACATTTTTCAACACAGGCCGGCTTTTCATCATTGTCTACCCTGTGCACACAAAAATTGCACGACTCAACTGTACCCTTACCACGCGGGGTATGGGCTTTTTGGTCATGCAAGGACTCATGAATGTAGGATCTTGCCTTATAAGGACAGGCCATCATGCAATAGCGACAACCAATACATCGGTGTTTGTCAACCAGAACTATACCATCTGCACGCTTGAACGAAGCTCCGGTAGGACAAACATCAGCACAAGGCGGAAACTCACAATGTTGGCACATCATCGGTATTCTGGTCTCGTGTTTGGTACTATTGTCCCTGACTTTTACAATGCGCACCCATTGTGCTTTTTGCTCCTGATCGGAGTTTTTCTCATCTTCAGAACCAGATCCCCAGCCGTGCTCCTGCTGACAGGCACTAACACAGTCATCGCAGCCTTTGGCACATTTGTTGGTGTCAATCAACATTCCCCAGCGCACCTTGTCAGTGACCGGCTCATTTGCAGTCTGTTTGGCTTGCGCCACCGTGATTAAACTTACGCCGGGCGCAATTACCGCAATCCCGGCACTGGAGGTTTTAAGAAAGTTGCGTCTGGAAATACCTTGCATACAATTACCTTTTATCCAACCCAAGACGTTTTATCGTTGCCTTATCCGGCTTACTGGAATGGCATTCAAAACAGTCAAGCCTAACCGCAGCTTTCATGTGACAACCGGCACAGTGGTGTTTTTGCTCTTTAATACGCGGATATTTGCCAGTCTGTTTATCTTTTTTGACATGGCATGATATACAAGCACGTAAACTGCCATAAATCGGTTTGTTATTAGCGCCTTGATATCTTACCCCAAAACGTAAGGTCTGGTCACGATGTTGTAACAATAAGTCCATATGATAACGTCGTATCCAATTTTTCGCCTCAAGACATTCGCTAGATTTTTTATCCTTAGCACAAATATCACCATGAAACTTGTCATGCACCTCGTTCGCATGTGCCTGCCAGGATAATAACCCTGGCAGTAAAGCGAAAATAAAACTGGTTAATTTCATCGAGAAAAATATTTACTCACCAAGCCCCATCTTGATATAGCCAGTCGGGCAAACGTCAGCACAAATATGACAGCCTATACACTTATCGTATTCTGTCACCACATAACGACCAAACGAATACTCATCCTTAGTAGCTTTACGAACCGCATCCTGTGGACAATAAACCACGCAGTTATCACATTCAAAACACATACCGCAACTCATACAACGTTTCGCTTCTGTCACCACTTGTTCACTATCAAGCCCTATCATTCTTTCAGAGAAGTTTTGCAAAACATCATCGCTGCTAACTTCCTTATGCTCACGCACTATTCTCGGGGTATATTCAAAATGACCCAAAAACAACTCGTCATGCGGGATAATCTCGGCAGACGCCCGATCTTCAAAGTTATGTACTGCAAAATTGCTTTCTGCTGTCCCACGTTCACCATCTTCAATATGAGGCCCAAAACTTTTACTAACCGGCTCTTTGCCGACTTCCTTTAGCTCTTCTAGCAAATCATAATGATACACATCAACTCTGGGTCTGCGTCTTAACCTTCTACCATCTAAATAGCCGTCAATTGCTTCAACCGCAATTGCGGCATGACCAATAGCAGTAGTCAGAAGATGTGGTCTTATGATATCCCCGGCAACAAAATGCCCCTTTTTGTCCTTAAGTTCATAGTTTGCAGTGGCATCCATCAAATTGCGTTCATTTTTAAGTTCCGCAAAGCCCTCAAAGTCACCAACCTGACCAATTGCCGAAGCAATCAGACTACACTCGATTTCAATAAATTCACCGCTACTTGTAGATTTGCCGTTTTCCCACTTGAGTTTTTCAAGCTTCATGGCCTTAGCTCGACCATCTTCATCTAGAATAACCTCTACCGGATTTACTGAATCGATAATTTCCACCCCTTCACGAGTAGCATCATCTATTTCATGCTGAGCCGCCGGCATGTCGCTTAGCGTGTGTCTTGATAATAAAATCACATCCGCACCTTCTCTGGCGGCAGTTGTTGCCACATCATGCGCAGTATCATCAAAAATAATTCTTTCCGGCCGGTCTTTTTTATTTTCAGTAGTGATTTTACCAATACGTCGCGCAACCGAGGCCACATCAATTGAGGTATCACCACCACCTACCACAATAATTTTCCCGCTTATATGCTGTAAGCGTCCTTCATTAAAAGCCCTGAGGAAAGCCACACCGCTGACACAATTTTCAGCATCACCACCCGGAATTGGCAATAATCTGCCATGCTGGGCGCCAATTGCCCACAGGATCGCGTCATAATCATTTTCCAGCTGCTCCACACTAACATCACGACCAACCTTGGTATTTAGCTTGATCTCAACGCCCATATCAGTGATACGATTAATCTCGCCATCTAATATGTTGCGCGGAGTTCTATAACCTGGAATGCCGTATTTCATCATCCCACCCAATTCGGCATGGTCATCAAATACGATGCAGCCGTGACCCAAACGCCTTAGCTGATAAGCTGCAGCCAAACCCGCAGGTCCGCCACCAATAACCGCGACTTTTTTCCCGGTGTCTTTGCTGGCTGGCGCAAATTTAAACCCTTGTTCCAAAGCAGTATCACCAATAAACTGTTCAACTGAGTTAATGCCTACATGATCTTCAACTTCATTCCGGTTGCAACCATCTTCGCAGGGGTGCCGGACAAACCCGACCCATAACAGATGGAAACGGATTGGCATCAGTAGAACGCCTGAAAGCATATTCTTCCATCTCCATGCCCTCTGGCGGTGTATCCAGACCGCGCACTATATTCAACCAGCCACGAATATCCTCCCCGGCCGGACAGCTACCCTGACAGGGCGGAGTCTGGTGTTCATACACCGGACATTTATGTGACCAACTGGACTGCCATATATACTCATCCCAGTCGTAATACTTAACGCCATCATCTCGTGCGTAATCTTCATATTTACGAAAATTAAGTTTGGTGTTTATTTCATTTGATGGGGTAGCCATATCTTTTATACTCCTTAATCGTTATTGCTCATTATCAGCGCATCACCAACCAGTTGGTGTACGCTGGCAATCATATCCATTGGGAATTCATAAAACGGTAATACTTTGGTGAACTGACTTTTGCATATAGCACAAATTGCCGCTAAAGTATCCACGCCGTCATTTTCCACCACCTGCTTTAACGCCTGCATTCTAGGCATTGCGCCCTTAACCCTTATTTCCATTAAATCATCAGTCAAAAGGCCGCCGCCGCCGCCACAGCAAAAGGTACTGTCATGAATAGTGTCCGGCGCCATTTCCACATAATTGTTAGCCACAGCCTTAATAACCTCCCGTGGCAAAACAAACTGACCGCCGGCAATTCCGCCCATGCCGGCACCTCGCGCCACATTACATGAATCATGAAAAGTTATGGTACGCCAGTCATTCGCCGTCTTGTCAATTTTAAGAGCGTTTTTTTGTATCAAATCATAAGTGAATTCGATAATATGCTGTGGCGCCGGATACCTTGGATCCAGTTGATTTTGTAACATTTTTGCATATTTATCATCAGTATTGGCACCATGCCCTACTGCCGCCAGAGTATTCCAAAAGCTATACGCAACCCGCCAGGCATGTCCGCATTCACCAACAATTATTCTTTTTGCCCCAAACTCTAAAGCCGCAGTCCTGATTCTTTCGGCAACTTTCTTACTAGTTTCATAACTACCAATAAACATCCCGAAATTAGCGCCCTCTGACGCATATGTACTTAAGGTCCAGCTGATGCCAGCCTGATGAAACACTTTGGCATAACCCATAAGCCCATCAATATGCGGTTCAGTAAAAAAATCTGCCGATGGTGTTATTAACAATACATCCGCGCCCTTTTGATCAAGCGGAATTCTTACATTAACCCCGGTGTCTTCTTGTAATTCTTCCTCAAAGTCTTCTAAAGTAGCCTCCAGAGCCGGTCCAGGCAGCCCCAGGTTATTGCCAACTTTTAAAACCTTGCCCAGAATTTCATTGTCATATTTCTGCCCATAACCAACACTGTCAAGAATCTCCCGCCCGGCCATGGTAATTTCCGCCGTATCAATTCCATAAGGGCAGAACACAGAGCAACGACGACACTCAGAACATTGGTGAAAATAGCTATGCCATTCATCCAGCGTCTCTCGGGTTAGATCCTTGGCGCCAACCAGTTTTGGAAACCACTTTCCGGCAAAGGTATGATAACGCCGATAGACACTGCGCAACAATTCCTGGCGCTGTACCGGCATGTTATTAGGGTCTGCCGTACCAAGAAAATAATGACATTTATCCGTACAAGCCCCACAATGCACACAGATATCCATAAACAGGCGAAAACTTAAAAATCTCTCAGCCAGATCACCAATTTTGTCTATAACCTGCTCGTGCCAATCATCTACCAACTCTCCAGGAAAACCTAAAGGTTTCTGGTGTTCCGGTTTGGCCACAAACGGGCTTAAATGCGCCATCTTGCCTTGCTGCAATGACGGCGTTTCTACATAATCTCCCACAACCGGCACTTCTATTTCAACTTTTGCCACTTACTTTCCCTATACCTTATCCAGTGCCTTGGCCCACTTGGCTACATGCCGCTTTTCTCTGGAATCATCTACCTGGTTTCTGGTGGGACTGAAAAATACCCCTGGAGCATGCATCAGCTTGCTTATTGGAAAAATAACCATCAGGATTATTACCAAAGACAAATGTACCAGCAGTACCGGGTCATTCGGCAGTGACTCCAGGTTAAATGTCAGTAAGCCTAGCATAAACTGCTTAACCTTAATTATGTCTGTATGCACCGCAAACTTCATGACCAGGCCACTTAAACCTATCAATATTAGCAACACCAGAATAAGATAATCTGACGGAGTGGAAATATACCTTATTCTTTCCACAAAAAATCTGCGGCCAAACAAACCTATAAGACCAAACATCATGGCAAAACCGGCATAAATTCCAAACGGCTGCACCCAGTGCACCCAGAACCAGACCGGGTCCTGAAAATATCTGAAATGACGCAACAACACCAAAAACAGACTGAAGTGAAAAGCCCAACCAAATATCCAGATCCACTTGTTGGATCTGAACAAACTTTCGAACAATGTCACCTCCTTAAATAACCTGAATGCAACCCCGGCTTTGCTTCTGGGAGCCGGCATGGTTGGAATCTTAAGTGGTGCCGGAATTTTCCAATACGCTCGTAATCTTAGCCCTATACCTACCGCCAGGATAATAGTAGCCAGATAAAAAAGACCGGCGTAAATTGCACTTAGCATACTAGATCAACTTGGTTTTAAGCTACTGCGCTATAAGCGCAATAGCATAATTAATCTATTAAATACAACCAGTTGGCTTTGGTAAACCGGCAATCTTACATGCCTGTTTGGCCGGGCCATACGGGAACAGTTCATATAAATATTTGCTGTTACCCTTCTCCTTGCCGTATTTTTTGCCGATAGCTTTAGTCAGAACTCTAACCGCCGGGGCAATTTGAAACTCATCATAATACTCACGCAAAAAGTTTATAACCTCCCAATGGTTATCGGTCATATCCACTTCTTCTGATTGTGCTAACCAACCGGCAACTTCTTCATCCCAATCATTAAGATTGGTTAGATAACCCTCTTCATCGACTTCAATGTTTTTACCATTAACTTCAATAGACGCCATTATAAAACTCCTTAAAATTTAAATTAATTTACAATTACAACCAGGACTGCACCCGCTCGTTTTCTACGACCAGGTTGACAAAATCCGCGTATTCAACCAACTCTACCTCATTATCAATTTTTTCTTGAATCCCTCTGGTTTCCACATCATTTTTAAGCGCAAAAACCTTACCTGCTTTCTTGGCTTTATTCAGATATTCGCTCATAGCAGTATCACTCATTGCCACGTACACTCCATCTTCAATCAAAAGAAAACTGCTACCAGTTGCAGCATGCATAACACATGACTTCATGGAATCTTTTTCAAAAGGGGATTTGTTAATTATGTGTAACATAAAAATCTCCTAAAAACTCAAAATAACGTCTTGCTCTTCCATCATCTGACTTATTTCCTCAGCCGAAACTATATTGATTGATGATTTTTCTGCCCAATCATCATCTTCGTCCTCATAAGTCAGTGGAAACAAATCAGCCTCAGCCAAACCACGATCCTGCATAGATTCTTTTGATACGTATATTTTTTTAATGTCATAATCACCCAGGGCCTTATAGGTTGGAGAGAAATTTTTCATATCAGCTTTTTCAGTATTCTGATCGGTCTTAAGCTGAAAAACTCCATCATCAACAAACAATAAAGACACGTCCTGATCAAAAGCGGCGCCAATCAATATCACTTCCAAAGATTCCAGCGCATATACGGTTCCGTAAGGTGCCCGACGATTCACATATAAAAATTTCTTTATTACTTCGCTCATAAGTTAATCTCCAAACACCACCAACCGTTCTGACTGTATTCCTGCTTCGATTAGCTGTCCCAAACCGGAAATTCTAAAACCAGGCGCGATATTGGTAGCATCCTTGCCGTTACGCTCTGCCTCACCATCATCTACGATGCCTCGTCTTTGCGCTGCCGCTACACATACCACCAAATCCAACTCATGCTTCTCGGCCAACTCAGTCCAGCGTTGCTGGATATGCCGATCATCCTGCGGAGGCGTAGTCAAACGCGTACCATTATTCACTCCATCGTGATAGAAAAACACCCTGAATATCTCGTGTCCGGCTTCCAACGCAGCTTTGGTAAAGTGATAAGCACTGTCAGAAGCCTGATGCTGGTATGGGCCTTCGTTTACCTGAACCGAAATCTTCATATCACCCGCCTTTAAAAACGAATATGTGTAGAAGAATTCAGACTAGCTCTGGCACCGCGCCAATCATCAATATGATACTTGGTAAACGGCAGACCTGTCAGCTCAAAAAATCTGGGCCAACCTATTCTTTCCGCCCACTCACCAACTCTTTCCCAATCTTTCGCATCCTTTTTATAGGTCTTTAGAATCTTGGTCACAATATCAGATACCTCCGGCCAGCGTGGCGGATTATTCGGAATACCGGCAGCTACCAACTTATGAAATGTAGGTTTGCTACGCGCATTTGAATTTTTGCCGCCAACCCAGATTGCAAGTTTAGAATGCTCCGGATCATTAATCTGCATAGGCGGACATGGCGGATAACAAGCACCACAACAAATACATTTTTTCTCATCAACTTCCAATGACGGCTTGCCGTTTACCACTGCAGGTCTAATCGCTGCTACCGGACAACGCGCAACTACCGATGGTCGTTCACACACATTACCAACCAGATCATGGTTGATTTTAGGTGGTTTGGTATGCTGGATGTTAATCGCAATATCACCCTGACCACCACAGTTAATCTGACAGCATGATGCGGTCATATGCACGCGATTTGGCATATCTTCATTGATGAACTCATCATACAAATCATCCATAAGCGCTTTTACCGCACCTGAGGCATCGGTGCCGGGAATATCACAATGCAACCAGCCCTGAGTATGAGAAATCATGGAGACTGAATTGCCAGTTCCACCAACTGGAAATCCCTCTTCGCCCAAACGATCAATGATCGGCTGTACCTTAGCCTCGTCTGCTACCAGAAACTCGATGTTTGAACGCATGGTAAATCTGAAATAGCCTTCACCTTGCTCATCTGCAATATCACATAGCAAACGAATCGTATATAAATCCATTTGTCTTTGAGTACCAGCCCGAACCGAGTACATCACATCACCTGACTTTGCAACATGCTTTAGCACGCCAGGACGTGGACGGTTATGAAATTTCCAATTACCGAAATTTTCCTTCATTACCGGGTGCATATATTGAAAAGGCTCAGGTACTCCGGATTCTATCGGCATTCTTGGTGCTTCTGCCATATTTAATCTCCCAAAATTTGTAAGGGTAAAGTCTTATTTAAAAAACAGGGCATTAAAAATGCCCTGAAAAATTAACTCGCTCTGGTTTAATTTTATGCTGACTTGCGCTCAAACCATTTTCGTGCTTCATCATCCCAGCTGTCCGTACGCACATACGAGGAGGTGCGCGGATGAGTAATCATGTTTGGATCAACCTCAAGGCCTATGCCCTCCAGGAAGTTCACCAAGCCAATGCGCTCAATCATCTCCCCGGCTCTTTCATGCTCCAAAGCATTCTCAGCAAAAAAGTCTATGGTATCACCGGCAATTTCCACCAAACGCTCATAGTCTTCATCAGATTCCAACTTCATGAAAGGTACAACTACGGTTCCCATCAAGTCGCCAATCTTCAAGGTTCGCTTGCCACCAATTAATACCGTAACGCCTTTATCATCACCTTGCGCCAGAATTGGTTCGCCGTCTATGCCGGCATACTTTTCACTTAACGGTGAAGTAACATTTATACAATGCATACACTTAACACAGTTACGATTGTCAATTTCCACACTATTATCGTCCGTAAGACTCATGCAATTGGTGGGGCAACGGCTAATAATATTATCTACGGTATCCTTAACCCCACGATCTTCAACCATTTTTTTCCAGGCATCCTGGTTAATCTTGATATCATCACGCCAGGTGCCAATAGTTGCCATATCAGCTCTTTGTACCGAATTCATACAATCATTAGGGCAGCCCGATACCTTAAACTTAAACTTATAAGGCAATGCCGGACGATGCATATCATCCAAAAATTCATTCACCAAAGCCCTATGTGCCCTTTGTTCGTCAAAACAGGACTGTTCGCAACGTGCAGCTCCCACACACGACATACCGGTTCTGACCGCAGGACCTGCGCCTCCCAAGTCAAAACCCATCTCGTTAAATTCATTAAATGCTTCCTGCACGCCTTCGGTTGACGTACCCTGAAACATAATATCACCAGACTGACCATGAAACGCCGCAAGACCGGTTCCATGTTTTTCCCATACATCACACAATTTGCGCATAATATCAGTGTTGTAATGATTACCCGCTGGAGGCATTACTCTCAATGTGTGAAATTCCAGGGCATCCGGATACATGGTCTCACCATTTTCGTCTTTAAGCTCAGAGAATCTGGGAATAATTCCTCCGCCATAACCTATGACTCCAACAGTACCACCTTTCCAGTAGCCTTTTTTGGTCACATAAGACTTCTCCAGCGTACCGATAACTCCGTGCGCCATGCTGGCAAACTTATGATCGCCATCAGCCAGACGTTTAAGCCCGGATACAAAACTAGGCCAAGGCCCGGTTTCAAGATCATCCAGATTAGGAGTGTTTAAATCAATATCAGGATGATTAGCGTTTAATTTTGTCTTCTCTGTCATGTAACTTCCTCGCAACAATAAACTTAAATTTTAGTTTTTAATAATATTACAGTTTGCTTAAACTTGTCAAGCTTTTCAGACACATAAGATATATTGAACGGCGCATTAAGGAAACTTCTCTTAGGTAAGTAAAAAAAGGATTTTATATATCCATTTTGGTATATAAGTGTATTCTACTTACCAATAAGCTCCCTTATTATATGCCCTGCCATCACCAAGCCAAATATATTAGGCATATAGGAAATTGCCCCATTAACAGCTCTTGCTCTGCCAGCGCTACAGACTTCATTTGCCTCCACCGGCTGATGGGCGAGTGCTTTTTTTACTAAAGTCTCGGTTGAATATATCACCGGATAATTAAGGGGGCTGCCTAATTTACGCAAAGTCTTGCGCATCTCCCGTGCCAAAGGGTCGCCCTGCGTTTGGTTTAAACTGCTAATTACTACTTTGGTCGGGTCAAGTTTACCACCGGCGCCCATAGCTGACACTATGCGCTTTTTATGCGCAAGACATGCTGCAACCAAAGCCGATTTACAGGCAATAGCATCAATACAATCTGCCACAAAGTTAATATTCTGGTCACTGGCAATTTCCTCAACCATATCAGCTTTTATAAATTCTCGTCTTACTATAAGCTGCATTTGCGGATTAATATCCAGCAAACGCTCAGCCATAACCTCCGCCTTGGGCCTGCCAATAGTAGAGTTAAGTGCCACAACCTGCCTATTTATATTGGTGTTGCTGACATCATCATGGTCAAATATAGTCATTTTGCCAATGCCGGCTCGACATAAGGCCTCGGCGCAGGCTCCTCCCACCCCGCCCAGGCCCGCTACTAATACATGAGTGTGCCAAAGTTTCTCAATCCCTTCCAGGCCGATTAATATTTCAGTACGAGCGCAACTTGTCATAAATTAAAGAGAGTTTCAGCGTTCATAGTGCTCTGATCGCAAACCACAGAAAATTCAAGATTTTTAATCTTGCCAAGTGCCCTGGCTATCAGTGGAATATTGGCAGGAGTTTTTTCATCTGCCCCATAAACTCCTTTGTCCGGCGAGTCGGTTTCCAAAAGTATGCGCTCCATAGGGACAAACTTTATAAGTTCTCTAATTTTGTTAGCTTTAGCAAAAGTTATGTTGCCGCCAACACCAATATAAAAACCCGCATCAAGTATCTTGGTTACCTGTTGCAAAGAACCATTAAAGCCGTGAAATACTCCCCGTATATTAGAAATTTTCAGCATCTGCCATACCTGATCCACTGCCTTGACACTATGAATGATCAAAGGCAAGTCATATTCTTGTGCCAGGGATATTTGGGCGGCAAATACCTGTTTTTGTAAATTTGCGTCCCTATTTTTATAAAAATCGAGTCCGCATTCTCCAATTGCAATTGGTTTATGCTCTTTGACAATATTTGCCAGTTTATCAATATCACTAGGCAGAAAGGACTCAAGCCAGGGGTGTATGCCAAAGACAGGATAAATAAAATCATTACTTAGCTTAATAATATTATGCCAATTTTTTGATCCTACAGACGGTACTATGAAACGTGTAACCCCGGCCAATCTTGATTTTGCTATGACATTGTCTATGTCATCAAACAGAACGTGAAAGTCCAGATGACAGTGGGTATCAATCACAAGTTACATTGACTGCGCCGGAATAACTTCAGCGGAATGCGTGATGCAGTTAGTTCGATCCACATATACCAAACTTGGTTTGTGTTGCTTGGCTTCACTTTCATTAAAACTTGCAAAACTACAAATTATGATTATATCTCCCGGGTTTGCTTTATGCGCCGCCGCGCCGTTTATTGATACTATGCCGGAACTGGCAATAGCCTGGATAGCATATGTATCAAACCGCTCACCATTAGTAACATTAAAAATGCTTATCTTCTCATATTCCTTAATACCGGATACCTCAAGCAGATTGTTATCAAGCGCACATGAACCTTCATAATCAAGCCTGGTATGAGTCACCGTGGCGCGGTGAATTTTTGCTTTCAACATTTCTATGTGCATGTCAGTTTCATCTAATAATAAGGTTATCAATCAACCTGATTGTACCCAGCCAGGCCGCAGTTAAAATCACCACCTTTCCCTGGATCTTTGGTTTCAACAAGCTATTTGCATCCACTATGACAAAATAATCGGGATTAAATCCATTATTTGCAAGAATTTTTTTATATTTTTTTTCTATATCATCAATAGCCTGTCCAGCGATAAAGTCATTTGCCGCCTGCTTCAGGCTCTGATATAACAAAGGCGCAGTCCGTCTTTGCTCAGAACTTAAGTATGAATTTCGTGAACTCATGGCAAGGCCATCTGCCTCTCTTACTATGGCAGCCGAGACAATTTCAATCGGGAAATTCAACTCTTTGCACATCCTTTGTATAACCTGTAATTGCTGATAATCCTTTTGTCCAAACACTGCAATATCCGGCAAGACCAGATTAAACAATTTGGCAACCACCGTACTTACCCCAATAAAAAAACCCGGACGAAACTCGCCGCATAAAATGTCTGAAACGCCGGGCACTTCCACCCTGGTAGATTGCCTAAAATTGTCTTTATACATGGTGGAAGCATCAGGACAAAACAAAATGTCAACCTGAATTTCCTTAAGTTTCTGTTCATCTGCAGGTAAAGTTCGCGGGTACTCACGAAAATCTTCATTCTCACCAAATTGCAATGGATTTACGAAAATACTGACTACCACAACCTCGGCAAGTTTTTTTGCCTCAGCAATTAAAGACATATGACCTGGATGTAAATTACCCATGGTTGGAACCAAAACTATGCTTTTGCCAGAGGCCTTGATTTTGCCAATTTCCCGACGTAAATCTGTCTTGTCTTCTAGGCAAAGCATGGGCGTTTAGTCAAAGCGGTGTTCTTCTGCGGGAAATTGTCCTGATTTTACCTCGTCAATATAACGCTCTAAAGCATGTTGAATTGAGTTTGTCTTCTGCAAAAAGTTTTTGGCAAATTTAGGGATTTTGCCCATACTAATACCGAGCAAATCATATAACACCAAAACCTGACCATCGCAATCCGACCCTGCTCCTATGCCTATAGTCGGAATTTTTATATGTTTACTGATTCTTGCCGCAAGCTTTTGTGGAACACATTCAAGTACTAATAAATCAGCTCCGGCCTCTTCCAGTGCCAAAGCATCTTCAAACATTTTTTGCGCAGCTTTTTCATCTCTACCCTGAACCTTGTAAGAGCCAAGTTTGTTTATGGATTGAGGTTGCAACCCAAGGTGCGCGCATACCGGTATTTTATATTTGGTAAGCAACTTGACAGTTTCCAACTGTTCATCCCCGCCTTCAAGTTTTACCATATAGGCACCGGCCTTGATTAGCCTGCCGGCATTATCCAAAGCCTGCTGTGGACTGGTATAGCTCATAAACGGCATGTCAGCAATTAACATAGCCCGTTTGAGTACATGGCTTACAATTTTTGTGTGATATAACATATCAGCCATGGTTACCGGCAAAGTGCTATCGTAACCCTTAACAACCATGCCCAGAGAATCTCCCACCAGCACCACCTCAACCCCGGCAGCGTCTATTTGCGTGGCAAAACTGGCATCATATGCGGTAAGACAGGTTATTTTCTCCTGCTTTTGTTTAAGAGCCAATAGTTGAATTTGGGTTAATTTACACATCAATACAAGTCATATTTTCAAAAATTATGGGGAAATTACACAATCTATTATAATAGCGCAGGTACAGATTTTACTTTTAAATCATTTAAGGAATAAATATGCCAAATGAGTCAGTCTATCAGCCACCTGCCAAATTTGCTGCCAATGCCAATATCAACCAGCAACAATATCAAAAAATGTATGAAAAATCTGTTAATACCCCGGAAAGTTTTTGGGCCGAACAAGCAGAAGAATATATAAGCTGGTTTAAGCCCTGGGATAATGTCCTAAGCTATAGTTTTGGCAAAGATGTCAACGTAAAATGGTTCGAAGGAGCCAAGCTCAATGTTGCATACAATTGTCTTGATAGACATTTAAAAATCCGGGGCTATCAAACTGCCATAATCTGGGAATCTGATGACCCAGAAATATCCCGGCATATAACCTACCGACAATTACATGCCCTGGTCTGTAAATTTGCCAACCTGCTAAAAGAACGTGGAGTTAAAAAAGGCGATACGGTCTCTATCTATATGCCAATGGTCCCTATGGCGGCAGTTGCAATGTTGGCATGCAGCCGGATTGGAGCCGTACATTCTGTGGTGTTTGGCGGGTTCTCCCCGGATGCCTTGCACGACAGAATTCTGGATTCTGACTGCAAGGTAGTCATTACTGCTGATCAATCTATTCGGGGCGGCAAAAAAGTCCCGTTAAAGGCTAATGCCGACAAAGCTATGAGCCAATGTCCAAATGTTCATACATGTCTGGTAGTACAACGAGGTGGCGATCCGATTGATTGGGATGACAAACGTGATCTTTGGGTGCATGAACATATGCCGAGAATGACTACCAACTGTGAGCCGGAAGAAATGGACGCAGAAGATCCGCTTTTTATTCTTTATACCTCGGGCTCTACCGGTAAACCAAAGGGAGTATTGCATACTGCCGGCGGTTATTTGTTACAAGCGGCCATGACACATAAGCTGGTGTTTGACTACAAGGACAACGAAGTTTATTGGTGTACCGCAGATGTGGGCTGGGTAACCGGTCATACCTATATCGTCTATGGTCCGCTTGCCAATGGCGCAACTACTTTAATGTTTGAAGGCATTCCAACCTACCCGGATACATCAAGATTTTGGCAGGTTTGTGATAAACATAATGTTGCATCATTTTACACTGCCCCTACTGCAATCAGATCCTTGATGGGAGCGGGTGATGAGCCGGTTAAAAAAACTAGGCGACAGTCTTTGCGGGTCCTGGGTACGGTAGGTGAACCAATTAATCCGGAAGCCTGGCAGTGGTACTATGATGTGGTAGGAGAAGGCCGCTGCCCAATAGTCGACACCTGGTGGCAGACTGAAACCGGCGCTCACATGTTAACCCCGCTACCAGGGGCCATTGCCTTAAAACCGGGTTCGGCCACCTTGCCATTTTTTGGAGTACAACCGGTGATTCTGGACGATGAGGGTAATGAAGTTACCACCAATCCGGCCTCTGGCAATCTTGCTATCAAATACCCATGGCCATCAATGATGCGCACCTTGTATGGGAATCATCAAAGATTTTATGACACCTATTTTTCAATGTTCCCAGGCTATTATTTTACCGGAGACGGAGCCAGGCGTGATGAGGACGGATATTACTGGATTACCGGACGAGTGGATGATGTGCTTAATATTTCCGGACACAGACTTGGAACCGCCGAGATAGAATCAGCCTTAATTCTGCACGACAAGGTAGCAGAATCGGCAGTAGTAGGTTACCCGCACGAGATAACCGGTCAGGGCATTTACGCCTATGTTACGCTGATGGCTGGCGAGCAAGGCACAGATGATATAAAGGATGAATTAGTAGCACTGGTGCGCAAGGAAATTGGTCCAATTGTCAAAATCAATATAATCCAATGGGCGCCAGGACTGCCGAAAACCCGTTCAGGAAAAATTATGCGCAGAATCCTACGTAAAATTGCCGCCAACGATATTGCCGATCTTGGCGATACCTCAACCCTAGCTGATCCGGCAGTGGTTGACGATCTTATCCAAAACAGGGAAAACAGATAAACGGCAGAGTTTGTTATACGCAGCCTGTTGGTTTGGGCAGACCGCCATATTTGGTAATGGGTTTCATAGGCCCGGTTTGCCACATCTGAAACATAGACTTTTTATCCACACCAATATATTTGGCAAACTTTCTAATTGGCGGCACTACTGAGTTTTCGGCATAGTATTCTCTGGCTTTCCTAATTTGCTGCCATTTAACCTCGTCAAGCTCAATACCATCAGCTTGCGCCATAGCCGCTGCTATCTCTTCACTCCAGTTGTCCATATCCAGTAAGTAGCCGTCACCGTCACGTTCTGGTAGTTCTGTCATTTATATATCTCCTAATACTTGAGTAATTTAGTGCATTATACAGATGAAAGCGCAATATTGTTGATAAATTTTGCTTGTGATTTTCCAAATCAAATGTAAAATACCGCAATTTTAAGTAGCATTTGAAATGAAGACCTTTAGCGCAAAACCACAGGAGATAAAAAGGGAGTGGCGTCTGGTAGATGCTAACAACAAAATTCTAGGGCGAATGGCAAGTGAAATTGCCAGCAGGCTGCGTGGTAAACATAAGCCTGAATACACCCCGCATGTTGATGCTGGAGATTATATTGTGGTTATAAACTCTGATAAGGTACGGGTCAGCGGCAACAAACGCACTGACAAGATGTATCATTGGCACACTGGATATATTGGCAATCTGAAATCCAGAAATTTTGCCCAAATGTTGGAAAAAGACTCTACCAGAGTGATTACCAAGGCGGTCAAGGGCATGTTGCCCAGGGGACCTTTGGGGCGGGCGATGCTTAAAAAATTAAAAGTTTATGCTGATGACAAACATCCGCATGCGGCTCAGACTCCTAAAGAATTGGATATTTAAATGAAACAGTATTACGGAACCGGAAGACGTAAAAGCTCAACTGCAAGAGTGTACTTACAAGAAGGATCAGGCAACATCATGATCAACGGTAAAACCTTGGATGATTATTTTGGCAGACCAACTTCAAGAATGGTAGTAATGCAGGCGCTTGATGTGGTTAATATGCCGGATAAGTTTGATATCCTGATTAAGGTTAAAGGCGGCGGTATTTCCGGACAATCCGGGGCCATTCGTCACGGCATTACTCGGGCCCTGATGAACTACGATGCTGATTTACGTCCTGATTTACGCAAAGCAGGCTTTGTAACCCGAGATGCAAGGCAGGTTGAGAGAAAAAAGGTTGGATTGCATAAAGCCAGAAAGGCAACTCAATACTCCAAACGTTAATTTTCTTGCTACCTTAATTTTTTTTACTATATAATCACTAAAGTTAATTGATATATGAGGATATAATATATGAATCTAAATGCACCAACCCAATTGGTTTTCTTAATTTCATTGGCATTAGTTATACTGGCGGTGATTAGCCTGTCAGTGTCCATTCCGGTTATTTCCGCAAATGCCTTGTGGGTAGCTGTTATAGGCTATGTGGTTTTGGTACTTGGAAACGTGCTAAAAGGCTTTTAAATCAGCATATGGCACGGGTCACTGTCGAAGATGGACTGGAAAGAGTTGATAATAGGTTTGAATTAACTCTATTGGCCGCTAAACGCGCCAGGCAGATTCTTAATGGCCATAAACCTCTGGTTGAAATTGAAAATGACAAGCCAACAGTGTTGGCGCTACGGGAAATTGCCCAAGGTCTTGTAAGCGAAGAGATCATAGAATCAATTGAATTGGCGTCTTCCATGCAGGAGCTGGAAGAGGAACAAGAAGCTAGGCTGGAGGGCTGAACCACTGTTAATCACCTGGCATTCTCACCAGGTGCGGGGTTAAATCCAACCCCGATGGATCAACACAAGCTAAAGTGTTTTTAATTAGCGATCTGGTAAAACTGCTAGAAACATATCTGGATGATGAATCAGTTGCTAAAATATATGCTGCCTATTTATTTGGGGCAGAAGCGCATGATGGCCAGGAGCGCTATACTGGCGAGCCATATATATATCATCCTATAGCGGTTGCCAAAATCCTGGCAGAATTCAGGTGTGACGCGCCAACGATCATTGCCGCGATCCTGCATGATGTTATCGAAGATACCAAAGTTTCCAAACAGGAAATAATCGAACAATTTGGTAATAATATCGCGGAAATTGTTGATGGAGTCAGTAAACTTGATCGCATAAAGTTCGCCTCTCCGGCTGAAGCTCAGGCTGAGAGTTTCAGAAAAATGATGCTTGCCATGTCGCGCGATATTAGAGTCATCCTGATAAAGCTTGCTGATCGTTTACACAATATGCATACTTTATATGGGGTACGTTTGGATAAAAGACGTCGCATCGCCAAAGAAACATTGGAAGTTTATGCGCCAATAGCTGAGCGTTTGGGAATGTATGACCTGATGTTGAACCTGGAGGATTTGGCCTTTGCCAATATTTATCCATTACGCCGTAAAATTTTGGAAAATGCTGTACGCAAAATTCGCAGTAAATCCAATAAGGCAATTACACATATCATCCAGCGTATTGAATCTAGTCTCAAAATATTAAAATTAAAAGTAAAAATCAAGTACAGAGAAAAGTCCTTACACAGCATTTATAAAAAAATGCGTGATAAATCCCTTAAATTTTCTGAAGTTAACGATATTTACGCTATTAGAATAATAACCGAAAATGTGGATAACTGCTATCGTATTTTGGGCGTAGTACATAATATGTATCGACCAGTACCAGGCAAATTCAAAGACTATATAGCAATTCCCAAGGCCAACGGCTACCAGTCATTACATACCGTGCTGTTCGTGCAAAAAGATGAAATGATAGAAATACAGATCCGCACCAGGGATATGGATTTGGTAGCCGAGAGCGGGATAGCCGCACACTGGCAGTATAAATCCAAAGACGCGACTTCCAATATTAAAATAGAAAAGGCTGCCAAAGAATGGATGCACCAGGTTTGGGAATTACAGCAGGTTGCCGGAAATTCTGCTGAATTTGTGGAAAGTTTTAAAGTTGACATGTTTCCGGACAAGGTTTATTGCTTTACTCCACAAGGAGAAATTATCGAGCTGCCACGAGGATCTACGGCTTTGGATTTTGCTTATGCCGTGCATACCGATGTTGGGAACAAATGCAAATATGCGCTGATAGATTCCAGGCAAATGCCGCTTGCCACCAGTTTACGAAACGGGCAAACTGTTAACATTATTACTGATGAAAATTCTTATCCTTTGCCTTCATGGCTTGATATTGTTGCCACCGGCAAAGCGCGGGCAAGCATTAAAAACTATCTGCGCAAGCTCAAAGATTCTGATGCTATAGACTTTGGCAAAAAAATGCTAGACCGCAGCTTACAGGCTCATAATCTGGATCTGGATAAAATAAGCCTGGAAGACCAGAAACAATTATTGAAAAATATTAAGCTCAAATCAATGGATGATTTGTACAAAAGCATTGGACTTGGAGAAAGAATTGCTGAATTTGTGGTATCCATGTTGTTATCGACCAAGAACATTAAAATTCAAGGCAGATTTAGAACTATCTTCAACAAGTTGCCTTTTTTACGTGGTAAAGATGCTCCCGGATTAAATATTTTGGGAACTGAAGGTATGTCAGTACAGTACGCAAAATGTTGTTACCCACTGCCAGGAGATAAAATAGTGGGGCATTTAAGCTCTGGTCTTGGAATCATGGTGCATAAAAGCTCTTGTAATAATTTGCAAAATTATCGCAAACAACCGGAAAGACTAGTTGACATTAGTTGGGCTAAGGATGTAACAGGAGACTTTACTGCTGAGCTTAATGTGGACATTGACAATAAGCCTGGAGCTTTGGCCTCGGTCGCTACTGAAATTTCGGCCGCTAATTCCAATATCGATAATATTGACATCGGACAAAGCACCGGAGCGCATAATAGCATGCGTATATTGTTGAGGGTTAAGGATCGTCAACATTTAGCCAGTATCATAAAATCCTTAAAAAAACTAACATGCATTCGCAGCATATCCAGACAATAGGAGATTAATATGCAAAAAAAGATCATTAGCACTGAAGACGCGCCAGCCGCAATTGGAACTTACTCGCAGGCAGTAAAAGTTGATACTACTGTCTACATGTCAGGCCAAATTCCACTTGTGCCAAAAACCATGCGGCTGGTAACCGGTGATATCGATAAACAAATTAGCCAGGTTTTCTCCAACCTTGAAGCTGTGGCTAAAGCTGCTGGCGGGAATCTGCAAGACATTGTAAAACTTAATGTTTTCCTTACCAATCTTGCAAATTTTGCCAAAGTTAATGAGCTAATGGCTGATTTTTTTACCAAGCCCTATCCGGCACGAGCTGCCATAGGCGTGGCCTCCCTTCCTAAAGACGCTAAAGTGGAGATGGACGCGGTTATGGTTTTAACAAAGTAAAAATTTATCCGCCAAATAACAATATTTCAATAAACTTGATAATAATCAAGGCCGCTATAGGGGAAAAATCTATCCCCCCTATCAAGGGCAGCCTGGAGGCAATTGGCTGTAGTATGGGTGAGGTAATACTATTTGCTATTTGTGCCAAAGGATTATAGGCAGAATTGGGCAACCAGCTTAAAATAGCGCTTAAAATAATGGTCCAAAAATAAAATCCCAAGACATATTTTGACAATACCAGGATAGCCGTAGCTAGTAACTGCAAATTACCAATTGGCATTCCAATAAGCTTTGTCTGCAAAAAGATCGTAATTAATTGTGTAAAAAATAAAACCACCAAAGCGGCAGTGTTAAGACCTTTTATAGTTGGGAATATTAGTTGTAATAGTGCTAATACCGGTTGGGTGAGGTTAAATATCGCCTGGGATATGGGGTTTGACATATTAACCGCTAAAAACTGTAAAATAAGCCTGAGCAAAAAAATAAAAGTTACAAACCAGTGGACAATATTAAGCAGAAAGTCAAAGGCGTTGTTCGCATGGTCCATGGTTATTCTGTCCTGGAAATTTCAAGTGCTCTTGCATGTGCGGCCTTCACAGCTTTTATGACGGTTTGCTCCACGCCGTCATGCATAAAAACCTCAAGCGCTCTTTCCGTGGTGCCTCCAGGAGAAGTTACATTTTCTTTTAGCCTGGTAAAAGATAAATCTTGCGTACTGGCCATCCTGGCAGCACCAACTGCGGTCCGGATAATAAGCTCTCTTGCCATTTGCGGCTCAAGATTTAATGCAATTGCAGCCTTTTCCATAGCTTGAAACAAAAAAAAGAAATATGCAGGGCCACTGCCTGAAACTGCGGTTATGGAATTAATCAGATCTTCATTTTCCACCCATACCACATCCCCTACGCTTTGCATAATATTTTGTGCCAGGTCACGCATATCTTGAGAAAGACCCTTATCAGCATACATACCGGTGATGCCTAGTCGCACCAAAGCCGGAGTGTTCGGCATAACACGGACGACCATGGCATCAGCTCCTAACTCATCTTGCAAACTGGAAATTTTTGCGCCGGCGGCAATGGAAATTATTAAAGGTTTTACATCACCCAAAACGGTTGCTATTTGCTGTACTACAGTTTGCACAATTTGAGGTTTGACTGCTAACACTATGATCTGGGCTCTAGTGACAAACCTGGTATTGTCAGTGGTAGTGTTAATCTTATATTTGACCTTAAGCTGCCTTAGTTTATCCTGATCCGGATCAGCTACAAATATATCATCCGCTCGCCAGGATTTCTCACTCAATCCGCCAATTATGCTGGAGGCCATATTGCCACCGCCAATAAACAATATGTTTTGGGTCATAATTCTTCGACAATTCTAAAACCAATATAATTGTATCTTATACTGGCTTTAGCACTAGTGCGATACTTGGGCAACATAAAATCAACCGAGCTATTCCAGCCGCCACCTTTGATTACCCGGTATCTACAATCACCATTTCTTATCCAGGGCTTTGCAGTTTGCGGTGCGCCCTTAAAATTATAATGCCAGCAATCATAAGTCCATTCCCAAACATTACCATGCATGTCATACAAGCCAAAAGAGTTGGGCCTATAACTGGCTACCGGCGCGGCTGAATTCTTATAGCCATCATTACAAATTCCATTTTTCCATGGATATTTTGAACCTATATCAGCACCGTTGCCATACAAACAAATCTTGGCGCGATTAAGCTTTAAATTTTTGTTGGTTAATATAGTAATATTAGAGGCGGCATACTCCCATTCTGCCTCGCTTGGCAAGCGAAACTTGCGCCCGGTTTTGTTTGAAAGCCATTTGGTGTAATTTACCGCATCATGCCAACTTACATTGATTGCCGGTCTGTTTTTTGTACCCCAATCGCTGGAATTTATTTTGATTCCCTTTGCTTTGGCGAACAGTTTGTACTTGGCAAATGTTATTTCATGCCGACTCATTTTGAACGGTCTTATCACCACTTCACGTTCAGGTTTAGAACGTCTGAATTTTCCTCCCATGGAGAATACTTTCCCTGGTAGATATGCCATGGCTGGTACCAGTTTAGTATCTTTGCTATACAGGTTATGCCCTGGACCTAATTTCTGTAATTGATCCAGTCTTGATTTAAGCCCAGGGTGCTTTTTTTGGATTGCAAGTGCTGATGCCAAATATTGCCTGGCCTTTGCGTAATTCTTCCTTTGGAACGAATTATCAATGAGCTTTAAGAATTTATTGACAACTTGCGACCGCCAGCTGGCAAGTAATGGATCTTTGGGAAATAACTCACGTAACCTGGAAACATCCTCCATCGCGTATCCTCGCCCTCCCTTGGTTAAAGCGTTGTTTTCAAGGTGTCTGGCAAAATCATTTTTAATTCTTTCAGCTTCGGCAAGCATTTTCTTTATTTTTGAATAATTCAAACACTCCGAAGGCTTGCAAATTTCTATATACTCTTTAGCTGCTGCAATAGTTTGTGCGGACATAACTTTTTTATATTTGCCGGCTTTTGAATATTTCAACCCGGATTTATTTTGTGCAAACTTTAAGGCTTTATCCAAATAAAGCAAAGCTTGTTTCGGGTCAGCAGTTTTGCTGGCTAATTGGTTAAATCTACCCGCTATCTTTTGACTCCAGCTATCTGCTTCTCTAGTCTGCGGGAAAATTTCCTTTAGCTCTTTCAAGTTTTTGCTTGCATTATCCTGACCTTTGGTAAGGCGGTCATTTGCAATGTTTGCCGTAAATCTTCGCGACAGTGCTGCGTAACTTTCAAGCTTAGCCAAGGCCTTGTCTCCGTGCGGACACTCTACACAATTTTTAATATACTCTTTAATCCCCGCTATATTACCATTTAGTAAATTCTGTTCTATACCCATAGGGTTAGGGGTGGCTTTTTGAGCTGTTGTCACAAATTTACGCCCGCTCTTTCTATATAAAAGCGCCTTTATCTGATCTGTCTCCTGTTCTGCCAACTGATAAAATCTGTCTGCAATTTTTTGGCTCCAGCTATTCGTTTCTTTAGTCTGTGGAAAAATTTCCTTTAGCTCTTTTAAGTTCTTGCTCGCGTTATTTTGACCCTTAGTAAGACGGTCATTTTCAATATTTTCCAAAAAATCCCCGACTATGGACTCATATCTTTTCAGCTTTTCACTCGCCTCTGGTCGCAACAAACAATTTTTGCAACTTACAATATAGTTCATAATCAGGTTTATATCCCCGTCCAGTAACGCAGATTTGATCTGTACTATCTCCTGACTTTTATCCTGGTCACTTGTAGGTCTTGCAGCAGGATTTTTCTCTAATATAGCTACAAAAATCTCAGCCTTGTTTTTGCCCAGAATTTGCTCTGCTTTTGCGGTGTATTTGTCAGCTTGTGATAATTTATCCTGCTCTTTGGCGTTTATTGCCAATAGCAAAAAAGCCTCACCAATTTGATCTTGCCATTGTTCTACTTGTGGATCATTGGGTAGAATTTTTTTATAGCGTTCAATATCCTGCAAGGCATAGCCTTTACTACCTCTGCTTAAATTTCTCGCCCGCAGATGAAATTCAAAATCAGTGCGTACCTTGTCAGCCGCTTCCAATTTTTGCTCTATTTTGGATAGGTTTAAACAACCTGTACTATAGCAGCTATCTACATAGTGCTGCAGAGCTTGATAGGTTCTGGCAGCCAGGGCTTTTTCCATACTGAGTTTATCCTGCTTAGTCATTACTACCCTGTCAATATCCACAATCTCTATTCGGTCTAGTGGATATATATCAGCCCCCTTAGGCTCTGCCGCTAAATTATTTGGCAACATAACAGAATATGCCACTAACAGCACTTTAAAAGTCAATAGAAACTTGGCCTGATACGAATTTTTAGGTTGTTTATTAAACCGCATGTGTTAATTTTATAGTATGAGAATTTGTAGATTACTTATTTTTTTGGGTTTATATTTTAATGCCACCTCATATGCCGCGTTTGAGTTTACCTTGAATGATTTATCCGGCAGATCACATAAACTCGCAGATTATCGCGGCAAATGGGTTCTGGTAAATTTTTGGGCAACCTGGTGTCCGCCGTGTCTTGCGGAAATGCCGGAGCTTTCTACCTTGCATGACGAAAATGACAACATAGTTGTTCTGGGAATAAATTTTTGGGAAAAAGATTTAGACAGAATAAAAGAATTTGTTGAGGGTCTGTTGATAGAATTTCCCATCCTTACATTGCCAGATCCTCAGGACGTTAAAGGCATTGGCAAGATCAGCAGTTTGCCGACTAGTGTTTTAGTATCCCCGGAAGGTAAGGCCGTTGGCATTTTGATCGGGATTATTGATGTGAAAAAAATCCAAAAATTTATTGAGCAAAATAATTAAGCCCCAAGCTTTTCCTTAACAAAGCCAACTGCAGCCTCAATATCAATTTCAATATTTTCCTCACTTGTACGCTGTCTGTATTCCAGTTTGCCGTTTTTTAAACCACGATCACCAATTACCAACCGATGTGGAATGCCAATTAATTCCATATCCGCAAACATAGTCCCCGGACTTTCCTTTCTATCATCTAGCAAGACCTCAATCCCAACCTCGCTAAATGCCTGATAAAGTTCCTCGGTCCTGGCTTTAACCTGTTGCGATTTATGCATATTTATTGGCACCAAAGCTAACTGAAAAGGCGCCAGAGCCTCTGGCCATATTATGCCTTTAGCATCATGATGTTGCTCGATAGCTGCCGCAACAATTCTGCTAACCCCTATGCCATAACACCCCATTGTCATTATTTGGGCATTGCCATTTCCATCCAGAACTTTTGCCCCTAATGCCTGACTATATTTTTTTCCGAGCTGAAAGATATGTCCAACTTCAATGCCGCGAACTTTTTGTAACTTGCCCTTGCCATCCGGGCTTGGGTCGCCATCTATAACATTTCTTATGTCAGCAACTATTGGCTTGTCAGTGTCTCGTTGCCAGTTTACTCCGGTAAAATGCTGACCATCTTCATTAGCACCGCAAACAAAATTACTTAAAATCGCCGCGCTTTTATCAGCAATTATCGGGATATCATCAAGTCCTACCGGACCTATAGAGCCAGGACCGGCACTGATATATTGTTTAATGGTATTTTCGTTGGCAAAGTGAAATGGAGCTTTAATTTCTGGAAGTTTTGCTACCTTTACTTCATTAAGGCTATGGTCACCGCGTAATATTAAAGCAAAAATATTGTGTGCGGCATCTTCAATTAACAGGGTTTTTACCGTCTGCTCAATCGGTATATTTAAAAAATCAACCACTTCTGTAATGGTTTTTTTAGCAGGCGTTGCGACTTTGGTCAACTTTTCCTGAGAAGATGGCTTAACCGCAGTCGGGGTTGGAGCCGGAGCCAGTTCAACATTTGCCGCATAATCACTACTATCAGAAAAAACAATCGCATCTTCACCAGAGTCCGCCAACACGTGAAATTCATGTGACAAACTACCCCCTATATCACCACTATCTGCTGCTACCGCACGATAATTCAAGCCGCAGCGGCTAAAAATATTGCTGTAGGTTCGATACATCAAGTCATAGGTTTCCTGCAATGAACTTTGGTTCAGATGAAAGGAATAACCGTCTTTCATTATAAATTCCCGTGAACGCATGACGCCAAATCTTGGCCTAATTTCATCACGAAATTTGGTTTGAATTTGATACAAATTAATTGGTAATTGGCGGTAACTTTTGATCTCACGCCGGGCTATATCGGCAATAACCTCTTCATGAGTAGGGCCTAGCACAAAATCACGTTGATGCCGATCGTAAAATCGTAGCAGCCCCGCACCATACCTGTCAAGTCTGCCACTTTCCTGCCAAAGACTGGCTGGCTGCACTACTGGCATTAAAATTTCCAAAGCTCCGGCATGGTCCATTTCCTCACGTATAATACCCTCAACCTTTTTAAGCACTCTAAGGCCGGTAGGTAGCCAATTATACAAACCTGTAGCCAGTGGTTTGATAAGACCCGCCTGCAGCATGAGCTTGTGACTTACAATTTCCGCCTCATTAGGAGTTTCCTTGACGGTTGCTAACAAGAACCTTGAGGTTCGCATCAACTAGAACTTGAAATAATGAAAAATTATCTATTTACGGTGCCGACTAATTTTCTCTTTGTGTTTCAAAATTTGCCGATCAAGCTTGTCGGTAAGCCCATCAATTGCCGCGTACATATCGTCCTTGGTGCAATTGGCAAATATTTCGGCACCACTCATATGTAACACCGCCTCGGCTTTTTGGTTTAGCTTTTCCACTTCCAACACCACATGCACATTCGTCATATGGTCAAAATGCCTTTTTAATTTATCAAACTTTTCCGTAACGTAAGCACGCAAAGCGTCAGATACATCTACATGATGTCCGGTTATGTTCAATTGCATATAAGTCTCCTGTGCGAAATTTTTGATATACGTCTAGTATCCCTTCCACTCTTTATAATTTCAAGCTAAATATTCAACAATATAGTGACAAGCGGCTAAGACTTGTCTGGTTATATATAAAGCATGGTTATCCGGGTTTTGTTTACCCAATTTATAACTATCCAGATATTAGTGGAATTTTCTACTTTTAAACAGAATTATTTCTAGGGGGGATTTCAACCTGGTTTAAATACAAAAATAAATTTTAATGCTAACCAAACTCATCTAAGAAAATGCAAAAATCAAGGGGTATAAATGCTGTAACCCAAGCTTTTAAATTTAAATCAGTTATAATTTTTACCATGCGTAAAATGCCTATTTTTCTTTCCTGCCGTTTTTCATACAGAGCCAAATATAATTAAGTATTGTGTCCCCAGAACTAGTAGAACTAAAAGCTTACAACAAATCATCGCTGGTTGCCAATGCCGTTACCTGTACTCGTGGAGAAAGAGAGCTATTCGTTAACTTAAACTTTAAGATTACTAGCGGGGATATTTTACAGATTCAAGGCCCTAATGGCTGCGGTAAGACTAGCCTTTTAAGAATAGTTATTGGCCTGGTTCAGGCAGAATCAGGAGAGATTTTGTGGAATGAAGAATCTATTCATAAATCAGAAACTTATCTTGATGAACTACAATATATCGGTCATCAATCTGGAGTTAAATCCACTCTTAGCGCTTTGGAGAATCTGGAATTTGCCCGTAATCTAAAAGGCGACAATTCGCAGGATTTTTTTGACGTGCTTGACTCATTAGGATTAAGAGGTTTTGAGGATCTACCGTGCAACAATTTGTCTGCAGGACAAAAGCGTAGAGTGGGGCTGGCCAGGTTATTTGTCAGTAACTGTCAGCTATGGGTACTTGATGAGCCTTTTACTGCGCTGGATGCAAAAGGTATAGCGAAATTGGAGCAGGAGTTTTTGCATCATTTAAATAACAATGGCCTCATAATTTTAACCACTCACCAGCCGTTACAAAGCCTGCAAACGCATTTGCAAATAATCAATCCTCTTGATTTTTGCCACGAGTAAACAGTGAATACCATTCTACTTATAATAAAACGTGATCTGATTTTAAGTTTTCGTAACTTAAATGAGCTGGCAAACCCCACATTATTTTTTGTAGTAGTGGTTTCAATGTTTCCCTTAGGCATTGGCCCTGAAAATAATACCATGGCAAAAATAGCTCCCGGGATTATTTGGGTAGCAGCATTATTGTCCACTTTGTTGTCTTTGGATCAAATATTCAAATCAGATTATGATGACGGTTCACTGGAACAAATTATTCTAAGCTCGCGGGATTTTTATTTATCAGTACTAGGCAAAATACTCTCACACTGGCTGATTGCGGGAGTGCCGCTTATTTTATTGTCTCCTTTGCTTGGAGTGTTGCTATTTTTGCCAAATACAGCGCAAACAACATTAGCAATAACTCTGATACTTGGGACCCCGAGCTTAAGCCTGATTGGGGCGATTGGCGCAGGCTTGACTGTTGGCCTCAAACGCTCAGGCGTGCTTTTATCCTTACTAATTTTGCCCTTGTATGTCCCGGTATTAATAATCGGCACCATGGCAATATATAATGCAGGGGCAGGTTTGCCGGTTGCCGGGTATTTTTATGTATTGGGAGCGATACTTGCCCTTGCTATAACCCTGGCACCAGTAGCAGCAGCAGCGGCAGTCAAGATCAGTATAGAATAAGGGCAAAAGCCCCTTTGACGGGGCTTGACAGTTTTTAAGCTGAATAATAAAGGTCAAATTCAGCCGGATGCGGTGATTTATGCAACCTGCTAACTTCTGACATCTTCAAATCAATATAACTGTTGATAAAGTCATCAGAAAATACACCACCTGCGGTCAGAAATTTTCGATCCTTATCCAAAGCTTGTAAGGCTTCTTCCAACGAATAACAAACCTGCGGAATTCGTTTGGCCTTACTTTCTGGCAGTTCATAAAGGTCATAGTCCATCGCCTTGCCCGGATCTATTTTGTTCTGAATTCCATCAATTCCAGCCATTAGCATACTGGAAAAAGCCAGATATGGGTTGGCGGTAGGATCAGGAAAGCGTACTTCGATTCGCCTGGCTTTGGGGTTAGCTACATATGGAATCCTGATCGAAGCTGAGCGATTACGAGCTGAATAGGCTAGCATAACCGGAGCCTCAAAGCCGGGAACCAATCTTTTATAGCTGTTAGTGGATGCATTGGTAAAGGCATTAAGCGCTTTAGCATGTTTGATTATCCCCCCTATGTAATAAAGAGCAATCTGTGATAAGCCTCCATATTCTTTGCCAGTAAAAATATTTTTGCCATTTTTAGCGATAGACTGGTGTACATGCATACCGCTACCATTATCATCAATAATTGGCTTGGGCATAAAGGTTGCAGTTTTACCATAGGCGTGTGCAACATTATGAACCACATATTTTAGAATCTGTACCTCATCGCCCTTTTTTACTAGTGAATTAAAAGCAGTAGCTATTTCACTTTGTCCGGCGGTTGCAACTTCATGATGGTGTGCCTCGATAGTAAGTCCCATGTCCTCCATGACCAAACACATGGCACTGCGAATATCTTGACCTGAATCTACTGGAGGCACCGGGAAGTATCCCCCCTTTATTTTTGGCCTATGACCCAAATTGCCGCCTTCATATTCTTTGCCGGTATTCCAGTCAGCTTCTTCGGCACTGATATTGTAAAAGGTGCTGTGATTATCAGTGCTCCAACGCACGCTATCAAACATGAAAAATTCGGGCTCCGGTCCAAAAAATGCCTTGTCGCCAATCTTGGTGGATTTTAAATATTTTTCGGCACGTTCACCTATTGAACGTGGATCTCTGTTGTAGCCTTCAAATGTGTCAGGTTCCACGATGTTACAGCGGATATTAACTGTGGTTTCTTCAAAAAATGGATCAATAACTGCCGTTGTTACATCAGGCATTAACACCATATCTGACTCATTAATACCTTTCCAGCCGGCAATGGATGAGCCATCAAACATCTTGCCGGTTTTAAAAAAACCGGCATCTACATCATGCGCTGGTATGCTGACATGTTGTTCCTTACCTTTAGTATCAGTAAAACGTAAATCAACAAATCTGGCTTTGTTGTCCTTAATAAGTTTTAAAACTTTTTGTGACATGAAAAGTCTCCCCTTAAAAAATAAAGATTAATAAAAACTTCGAGGCTTCAGGACTTATCCAAACATAAGCACCAGAACATTTACGCCGTTGTAAATATTTGACAAAACCGTGCTTATTTTAACATAAATTACAATTTATACGATATTTTTGCTTAATTTATCCGAATTTTTAGTGAAATTTTATCGTTTCCTGTATTTTTTTGCAAAATATCATGGCCATGCAGTCGACACCAGACTGGGATATCATACAATGCGCCAGGGTCAGTACATATTATTTTCAACACTTGCCCGGGGCGCATATCAGCCACCTGATTCTGGGTTTTAATTACAGGCAATGGACACAACAAACCCGTGGTATCCAGAATTTTATCAGACATGCCAACTAGGTAAAACTTCTGCGGTGGTCAGAGGTTTCACGGCAATAATATTCGTGGTATTGTCAGGGTAGTTTATTACAACATCCAAATTTGCAGAATCTCTAAATTTGCTGAATCTTGCAGTTATTGCCGCAGCAAGTTTGAGATCTCCGTCTGATATTGAGCCATCAATCAAAGCTAGGGGGCCAGGCAGGTTATGTAATTGCAAGCTTGTGAAGCGATTTTTATACCCTTGCAAAAATAGATTTTCGCCTTCCTCGCGTGCAACTATAAGTTTAAAATTTTTTTTAGGTCTTATATGCCGACCTACCTTTAACAACATAATGTCATCAAAATCATACGTACGTGAGTCGCGTGCTTGCCACAAATCTGTAAGCTTTCTTGAATAGTTCTCATCAGTTAAAAAACAGCAGCCGCCGGCAGGGCTGGCATAATCAACAAAGCCGAATTTTTTTGCCAAAGCCATCTGCGGTTTCCTGTTTCTTCCGGAGAAATCATATAGTTTCTCTCGTACGACCCAGCCGTTGCGCTCGGGCTTGGTAGGAGGTAAATTCTTGGCGCACAATGGCCTTAACAGCAAATTCTCTGCTCCCGATTCGTTTGCCACAATAGGCATTGTGTGTCTTCGTTGTGATTTTGGCCTTTGTCCTACCACTTCGCCAGTTATAACAAAATCAAAATTATTCTTTTGCAGCCATTGGTGAGCCTTTTTAACCATGAATATCTTGCAATCAAGACATGGATTCAAATTTGTGCCATAACCGTGTTTGGGGTTTAGCAATATGTCCTTATACTGTTCGATAATATCAATGATATGCAGTTTTATTCCCAGCTGCTCAGATGCCCACAAGGCGTTGTTGCGTTTTGGTCTGTTTTTGTCCTTTTTCCTGATCGCATGCGTATGTCCTTCAACGCAAAATCCGGTATAAAAATTCAAACCCTCAACATAGATACCCTGTTCCTGCATTACTCGAACCGCGAGTAAGGAATCCAATCCACCAGATACTAAGGCCACTGCTTTTTTGACCATTTTAATATTTACGGAGTTTAGATTTGCTATGTTTACGAACTGATTTGGCGATTTTAAACGGAGGTCTTAACTTTTTGGCCAAATCATCTTCCTTGATATTTTTAACCTGAATCGTATGTCCAATATATTTCTCTATCTCCGGCAAGGAGAACGCAAATTCCTCGCACGCGAAACTTATTGCCTCTCCTTTCTTTCCGGCTCTAGCAGTTCTACCGATACGATGCACGTAATCTTCTGCATCTTGTGGCAGGTCATAATTATATACATGGCTCACTCCGTCTATATGTAAGCCGCGGGCGGCGACGTCAGTTGCCACCAATACCTGCCTTTTCCCGGTTTGAAATTCTTCCAGCAGACGAATACGTTTTTTTTGTGGCACATTACCTGATAACAATGCAACGCGAAAACCGTTGGATCTAAGAAACCCCCACACCTGCTCTGCTTCTTTGCGCGTATTCACAAAAACCATGCAACACTCGCTGTCTGTCTTACGCATAAGTCCTATTAGCAACGCGGGTTTTTCTTCATTAGCAGGATAAAATACAACTTCAGTTAATTTATCAGCAACAATTTTTTCCGGCTCCACCTGTACCTTTTGTGCCAGATTCATATGTTCATACGCTAACTCGCTGACTTTATGCGATAAAGTGGCAGAAAACAACATGCTCAGACGCTTCTCAGGTTTTGGCGTTCTGCGCAGTAAAAACCGTATATCCTTGATGAAGCCTAAATCAAACATACGATCAGCCTCATCCAGAACCATGACTTCAACCGCGCGCAGATTAAATACTCGTTGTTTAAAATAATCAATTATTCGGCCAGGAGTGCCAATTAATATGTCCACCCCCTGACCAATCAAATCTCTTTGTTTTGTATAGTCTGAACCGCCAAAGGCCAGACCAAGTTTAAGTCCAGTATGCTTGCCAATAAGCTTTGCGTCTTTGTGTATCTGAATTGCTAATTCTCTGGTTGGCGCCAATACTATCGCTCGCGGGTGCTTTGACTTGCCTGACTTATTCAAAGTTAATAATCGTTGCATCACTGCCAATAAAAATGCAATGGTCTTGCCGGTTCCGGTTTGTGCCTGTCCTGCCACATCCTTGCCATTTAAGGCCAGTGGCGAAGATCTGGCTTGAATCGGTGTGCAGAATTCAAATCCCGCGTCTGTAAGTCCTTGCGCCAAAGCCGGGTTTAAACCAAGTGTTTTAAAGCTTACGTCGGTCAGAGAGTCATTTTTCATCAGCTAAAGTCTATAGATGCCAGCGCAAACCCCAACCTTTGCAACACTCTGGATTTGCCAATAAGTTTAGCGGTAAGATCAATAGACGGAGATGAAGTAACTCCAGTAATCGCAACCCGAAACGGCAAGGCGACTTTACCAAAGCCAACCGCAAAATCTTTTGTTATTTCCCTGATTGTATGTTTGATGGCATCTATCTGCCAATTTTCAATTTTTTCCAATTTTTCTAGCAAGGCCTGTAAGACAGCAAAATTTGCCTCAGTTAAATATTCCTTTGCTGTTTTAGCGTCATACGCTATATAATTTTGATAAAAATACTTGCTGGCATTTGCCATTTCCAACATGGTTTTAACTCTGCTTTTTTGCGCCGTTACCACTTCCGTAAGCTCAGGACCATTTTCACAATCAACCGCCATTTCTTGCAGATGCCAGCGCAAAATTTTTGCAAGATATTCAGGTTCTGATTTGATGATATACTGCTGGTTTAGCCATAACAACTTCTTTGGATCAAAGATAGAAGATGTCAGGTTAACTTCTTTAATCGAAAAAAGTTTAAGCATGTCCTCTCTGGAAAATATTTCTTGGTCTTGATAAGCCCAGCCAAGACGTACCAAATAATTCAACAAAGCCTCTGGCAAAAAACCGTCTTCTTTATACTGTAAAATGCTGACCGCTCCATGCCGCTTGGATAGCCTTGTGCCATCAGACCCTAAAATCATTGGCACATGCGCATATTGGGGCGGCCTGCCTCCTAAAGCCTTAAAGATGTTCACCTGTCGCGGAGTGTTGTTAATATGGTCATCTCCACGAATAACATGAGTTATGCCCATATCCATATCATCCACCACCACAGTAAGATTATAGGTAGGGCTGCCATCCGCTCTGGCAATTACCAAATCATCCAGCTCGCTATTAGAGATGGCTATTGTACCACGTGTCAAATCATCTATTATCACCTGGTCTGTCAGAGGGTTTTTAAACCTCACCACGTATTCCTGGCCATCTGACTCTTTAGTTAGTTGGCGGCAGGTTCCATCGTACCTGGGCTTTATTTTGTTGGCGCGTTGTTTTTCCCTGAGGCTATTTAATCTGTCTTTTGAACAATAGCACTTATAGGCATATCCATCCGCCAGTAACTGCTTGATAACTTCCTGGTATCTGGCAAAACGCCGAGTTTGATAAATTGGGCCTTCATCATAGTCCAGACCCAACCAACGCATACCATCCAGGATAGCTTCTACTGACTCTGGAGTTGAGCGCTGCTGGTCCGTATCTTCTATGCGTAAAATAAATTTGCCGTTATTCTGTCTGGCATGTAACCAGGAAAATAAAGCCGTACGCACACCGCCTATGTGCAAAAAACCGGTAGGTGACGGCGCAAAGCGAGTTATGATCATCCCTCGTATTCTAGTCTTTTTTGGATTAGCAAGGAAATAACTTATACTAAGACCAATTAAATACGACCTTGTCCATGAAACAAATTGCAATTGTAGAAGACGATCCGGATCAAAAAGAAAATTACGCTGCTGCTTTACGGCGCCAGGGTTATGAAGTAGTAACATTTTCCAACCGCCAGGAGGCGGAGGAGGCCTTTGCAAAAGAGTTACCGGATCTGGCTGTCCTGGACGTGATGTTACAGGATGATCATGATGCCGGATTTGAACTTTGCAAAAAGATTCGTACTATAAATCCAAAATTGCCGATTATATTTTTAACTGCCAGAGATGCAGAATCCGACCGGGTTTCCGGTTTAAGGCTGGATGCCTGGGATTATTTGATAAAACCCATAACTTTAGACTTTTTGGCCGTCAGGGTATCTTCTCTGTTCCGCATTGCTGATACTCTTCACGAGCGGGAATCCCAAGAAAATACCGAGCGCACTGAATATGGGGACTTGTCCATTGATGAAAGCTCCATGACTATTAGGTGGCAGGGTTCCATTTTGGAATTGACTATGACCGAATTTTGGATTGTGGAGTCACTTGCCAGTAACCCTGGACATGTCAGGAGCTATGAAGAGTTAATGCAGGTTACCCGTCAAACCGTAGTGGAGAAAAATACCATTAATGGTCATATACGGCGTATTCGTGGTAAATTCAAAGAGTTTGATTCTGGCTTTAACTGCATCAAAAACGTATTTGGTGTAGGTTACCGCTGGAATTGCTGAACTCTAAAAGATACGCAAATAAATGGGAATTCGTACCAAACTTTTGTTGGTTGGATTGATATTTCTGGCCATTCCTTTCATGGGGTATCGCTTTGTCAAGGATATGCGAGCTCTCATTCAACATGGCCTGGAAAGTGCTTTGTTGTTAGAGGCCAAAGCTATCGCCAGGGTACTGAATGAGCGTAGTGAGTTGTTTGATCCCAAAACCGGCATTCCGCTTAGTCAGGAAAATCAATGGCATCTATATGCGCAGCCTACCTTCAACAAAATTTATATTGATGGAGATATAAAAGATTGGGAAAATTTAATACATAATGCCAAGTTTTACGATGCTGAAAACTTATTGTCAGAAAATGCCCCTGAGTCAGAAAAAGATATTTCCTTTTGGTATTCGCTTGCATATGACGAATCTTATATTTATGTCTTATTCCAGGTTAGGGACGACAAGCTTGTACTGGAAAACCCTGCCAGATCACTTGGAGATGGTGATTCGCTGCGAGTTTATTTACGGGATAAGCATCCAAAAATACTAAGAATATTACTGGTAGCATACGAGCCAGGTATCATGAACGCGTACGCCATGCAGGAAGATTGGACAACGCCAGTCGGCCTGGGGCACGAAAGTAATTTTTTGGCTTACCTAAAACTTGGAACTGACGGTTATAATATTGAGCTTAGAATGCCGATAGGTATGGTAATAAATGCCGGTTTTATCGGATTTACAATGTCTGACATTGACATTGAAGGAGCGAGAAAAACACAAGCCCCCCCGGTTCTGATAAGTACAATAAATCCGGAACGTACCGCCGAACTTAATAAAATTCTGTTACGTTCGCCACAAATTGAAAAAATTCTAAAAGGTTTGGATAAGCCAGCTGGCAGAGTTTGGGTATTAGATCAGTACCACAGGGTACGAGCCTTAACCGGGAGCGTGCAAAATGTAAAGGAAGCCATAGATCACCAAGACTTTGTAGAAAAAATTCTTGATTATTTACTTGCAGAAAAAGTTGAAAAATTTGAAGATTTGCCCGAAACTACAACCTTGCTTACCAATAAAGCTATATCAAGCGCGTTAAAAAACCAGGCTGCCAATTTTACCCGTGACTCTTTAGACGAAAAAGCCAAAATCGTTGGTGCTGCTTACCCAATTGAGATAGGCAATAAAATCGCCGGCGCCGTAGTGGTTGAGCAGTCCACCAACAAGATATTGGCTTCACAAAATAAGGCTCTTACTGATGTGGTCAAGAGAATAGCCGTAATATTTTTTATTGCCATAGTTTCTCTGGCGTGGTTTGCAACCCGACTTACTTTTCGCATTAATCGACTGCATGGCGAAACTACAAATGCGATAGACGGGAATGGACGTATTAACCCAAATGCCCGCATTAGCGGCGTAGACAAAAAAGACGAACTTGGAATCCTATCTTCCAGCATCAAGCAAATGCTGGATAGCCTAAGGCAACATACCAGATACCTTGAGAGAATGCCAAGGACCCTAAGACATGAAATTTTAAATCCGCTTAACATCCTGAGTACCTCGATAGAAAATCTAGAAAAAGAAGTAACAACAACAAATCAAGCAGATAGATATATAGCCAGTGTTAAAAACGGCATTCGGCGTCTGGCCTCAATCCTGCACAGCCTGACCGAAGCTTCAACCCTGGAAGAAGCTCTGGAGACAGAGAACAAGGAACTGTTTGATCTTGTTGAGTTAAGCAAAGAGTATCTTGATAACTACCAACAGTCTCACCCCGATAAAACTTTTATTATTGAGATATCATTAAATTCAGTACTGATTTATGGTTGGCCTGAATCCATCGCGCAAATGTTGGATAAAATTATGGACAACGCTATTGATTTTAGTTCACCTGATACTCCTATAATAGTTAGCGTAAAAATGCCGGATCCTGACAATGTATATATCTATATAAGCAACCAGGGCAAACACATACAACAAGAAATAAAAGATACCGTATTTGAATCTATGGTTTCCAGACGCACGGAAAAAAGAGGTGAACGCCCGCATTTAGGCATAGGTTTGTATGTTGCCAGAGTAATAGCTGAAACTCATAATGGCACAATTAATGTGCGCAATACTGCCCACCCTAAAGGGGTAGAGTTTGCGGTGCAACTACCGGTAAGCCGTAAAATATAAAAAACTTGAACACAAAATTTATAGTTCCAAATCCCGTTTATGTCTTTTTTGGCGGCTGGTTGATATGGATGCTGATTTTTGTCCTGGCGCCAGTTAAGATCGATATTGGGTTCTACACAGCACACGCAGCACTGCCGATATTGATTGAGTATAACCTATATTTTTTATTGGGTATGTTGGCAGTTTTACTGCTAACTAAAAATATTAACGACCAATCAGATGTAAAAATATATGGCAAAAATCTGCATGGACCTTTTTTGCTAATTACGTTTTTTGTTCTCATAGTGAATGCTATGCAATTTGTAGATATTTACTTTATTTTCAAGAAAGCTTCTGACTTTGTAGAACTTAGAAAATTACTTAGAAATATAGAGAATAGTATATATCCTAATCTAATCCACTATGCACTCTTCATATTGCACAAAGCCTCTATTTTGCCGATATTTATCTTGGTGTTCATGGATAAGCATATTAAGAAAAATAGGGGAATTTTATATTTTCTTGCCGTGATCATTGCACTTTATCCTTTATTTAACTATATATTTTCCGGCAAAAGGGCCTTTACATTTTTTAGTCTTATTATTTATTTTTGGTATGTGATTTTTTTTAGATTATGGCGTAAAAAACTGCTCTTTATATCTGCTACTGTTTTATTGGTAATTATATTTTTAATTTCTGGTATTACTTTCCAGAAAAGAGAGGAGGGAAGAAATTTAACCATGCTGCAATCAGTGAATCTAAAGCACTCCTATGGTAAATATGTTCCGCCGACTGCTGAGTTTAATGAAAATATAGAAAATATGAACAAAAGCGGGAAAATGATTGAGCCCAACGTCTATTTATACTTGCTGAATTTTTGCCAATATTACGTCCATGGAATATTTGAATTTTTTCATTTATATGAATATAGACAGAGCAATGAATCCCCAACTGGCAATGGCAGGTTTACCTTTTCTGTTTTTTACAAAGTTTTGGATTTTTTGCAAGTTACAGACCAAGTTAATAATGCACAAACCGCCGACCCAAGAGCTTTATATTTTGACAGTTTTTTTGGCAGCACTCTTAAAGACTGGGGCGATTATGCAAAATATTGTATGCTGATACTAGGGATTATATTTGCCGGAGTTTACCGGCTCGCTAGGCGTGACAATTTGCTAATGCCACTATATGCGGTTCTGGCAAGTATAGTGTTTGCATTTCCTATGACCAGTATGTTTTATAACGGAACGGGTTGGCACTATATTTTGCTTTGCATAATATTTTATTTTGGTAGTAAATTGTATTTGAAACTTTGGACTTAAAACTAATCGCCTGGCCTAGCCTTGAACCTGTTGTATGACCACAAGTATTGTTCTGGTTTTGCCAGGATTATGGTTTCCAGCTCTTGATTAAGGGCACGCGCCGAAACTTTAAGGTTTTCATCATAAATCTTTACATCCGGTTTTTTAAATATCAGTTTGAATTGGTGTTTACTATCAAGCCTCAAGACATAAGCCATTAGAACTTTAGCTCCGGTTTTTTGCGCAAGCTTTGGAACTAGAGTTGATGTACGAGTCAGGATTCCAAAAAAATCTACAAATACACTGCCCGCCGCCCCTGGATCATGATCCGGCAAAACCCCTGTTACCTTACCTTGTCTGAGGCTTTGTATCAGTGAAATTACGCCCTTGTTGGTATTTGGTACCAAATTTGCACCCAGGCTTTCACGTGATTTTTTTACCAGTGCGTTTATTTTTGGAAAGTCTATTTTCCGAAAAAGACTAGTCACAGGATAATTTATAGACAACCAAATTCCCATAAGTTCCCAGGATCCAATGTGTGGCGATACCAGAATAACCCCTTTGGAATTAGCAAAAGCCTGATCCACCAGATCTTTGCCACAAATTTGCGCAATAAGATTATCAATCTCCTTGGGAGGCGAATACCATATTCTCGGAGTTTCCAGTAAAGCTTTGCCAGTTTCAATCAACGACTTTTTTCTAAGTCTGTTCCTAAAAGCGATGCCTTTATCAGCAAAAACCAAATCCAGATTTTTTTTGCTTATTTTATTTTCTCTAATCGGTAACCAGTAAATAATATTGCCTAAAATAACTGCCAGTTGATCAGCTAGCCATAAAGGAATTTTTGCAGCAAGTTTTATCAGTAAAACCAGGACTGTTTCCGTCACGTGTAATCCCCCCGATACAACTAGATGGCAATCAGCCTGGCATCATTATCCAACCTGTTTATCACACTTAACGGCGATGATGTTTTCTCCTTTTACTATTGAATCGAAAAAATTCATCTTTGGAGATCACCCCATCATTATTGGTATCCAGTTCTCTAAACCGTCTTTGCTTGGCAAATTTACGTCCCTCGTCTCTATTGACACTTCCATCTTTATTCGTATCCATGTCGCTGAAAACTTTTGCCTGATGCCGGCTGATTTCGTCTTTGGTGATAATTCCGTCCTTGTTTTTATCTGCATGGACTATTGGCCCTCTGGCTTCTCCTTGATCCAGCTGGCCGTTGGCATTTATATCCATGCGCTTAAAATGCTTGTCACCACCTTTGATAAATTCATCCTTGCTAACCTTGCCATCGCGATTAATATCCAGTTTTTTCATAATTCCACGTGGGCCTGGTGGATGTTTACACTCTGCCATGGCGCCAAATGCAACAACACAAAGCAATACTGATAATAAAAACTTGTTCATTGAGTTTCTCCTTAAGTTAAAAATTTAGGTAACTATATATTTGTTTACACTTTCAAACTAAAATGACCATCTTTAGCCCATGTTATTTCATTTTAGAAGTTAATACTGCACTATGATCATTGTACAGTTTAATGAGAGCCTTATTCCTTAGTCTAAATTTTGTTCCGTGATTATGTCCAGTTCTAGCATCAAAATCTATATAGATTTCACCACGCTCAATCGCATCTATGAAGTTGTTTTTATTAAGTGCTTTTAGCATAAAAATATCTTGATAAAGGAAATGAAGATCGCCATTTATTCTTTTTGAATCAGCTCTAACAAAAAAGCAATTATGTAACTTGGTTCCAACTTTATGAAATAAATCATCAAGTGTATTTCCAACTCCACCATCATTGTTTTTTCTACCTGTAGGAATCCAGCCTTGATTGCGAATATCCTTTAATGATTGAATAAGACTTTCTTTAGTATAGGTTTTCATTTTATATTTCAGCGTAATCAAATAGTGTTGCTTGATTCGATTCCTTTCTAGTAGATACTTTTTGCTTTACAACTGACACTGGGTTTATAAGTCGTTCTTTAGCCATCTTGCAATATTCAGGGGAAATATCTATTCCAACGAATTGCCTATCCAGATTCTTAGCTGCTAATGCAGTAGTGCCAGAACCCATAAAAGGGTCTAACACAATATCTGCATTAGTTGATGAGATAATTCTCTCTATTAACTCAACTGGAAATGGAGCTGGATGTTTGTTCTTACATTCTTGCCCGAATTCCCATATATCTCCATGTGCATTTGCTTTTTTTGCAAGTTTGAATTTTGGTTTTGCTATTAAGTAAATAACCTCGTATGTAGGTAGGAAGTAGCCGGGATTAAAATTAATCCCACCTTTTCTGCGACAAATAATAATTTGGCGAACGGGAAAATTAGAAACTATATCGTCTCTGTCTTGTAATAGTCCAGCTTGAACTCTCCATTTATGATTATAAAAAATAGCTCCATTTTCCGGGATTATTCGTAACATTTCTTTCAAGCATTCACGCTGCCATTTAACATATTCATCGTGGGGCATATTATCGTTGTAATGCGAATAGCCGTTTATTAATGCAGCATTTGACCATTTTCCGCCCCTTCCATCTTTCATTCCATTGCCTGTCGAATTTTTTAAGTTATATGGCGGTGAAGTTACAATCAATTCAATGCTGTCGTCAGGGATATATTTCATCACATCTATAGTGTTTCCACAAACAAACTTGTTTATAAAGTCTTTGGGGTATTTCATCTTAGCAAAGATATATTTTTTAATTTAAGATTTCAGAATTATAATCTATAGCCTTTCTTTTTATGTTGTAATTCAATTTTTTAATTTTGAGGATTGTGGTTCATAGCTTTTTTTAGGTTGATATTAAATTTAGACAACTTTTTGTTTTGCAATTGTTCTGGGGACACTGGCATATCAAGTGGCAACTGTACTCCTTCCCTATGATCTGGCAAAAGTGAATCTATATGTGCTTTTGCTTTTTTGTATTCCCCTTTCCCATACATTGTGAAAATTACAGACAATTTACCCAAATGTTGTAGCAATTCACGGTAACCAACATTTTCACTTAAAAACTGAAAATGTTTATGTTTGCGGTTTCCTTTTTCATCTTTCGGGTTTAATCGTTTCAATTCATCTAATACGCCACGAGGCAACTTGTTATACACAATATCGTTTGTTATTTTTCCAACTATCTGCGGGTGGTTTTTCCAAATTCCTTTTAAATATAACGACCAATCCCACCCCATAAGTTTGTATATTTCTCTATAATAGTTGTCTTCAAATGTTTTTAACCAAGGTCTTAAATCTTCAGCAATATACCTCCCTAATAACCTCTGATATTCATCTCTTTGCTTCTGGTAGCCAGTTGCTTCATCAATTAAGGCTACAATACCAACTTTGGCTACCGATCTTATAATAACCTCTGCATTAAATGCATAGCGCTCCTGGGTGGGTGACAACTTCTTTTCTTTTTTAGCCTGTATAAGCGCGTCTGCTATGTCTATTAAAACCGTAGCATCAAATCCGTAGGTGTATGGAGCAGAACCTCCCGCACCTATTCTTTCAAATTCGTATGGGTTTTCTATCAATTTGATAGTTTCTTCTGGCAAGTAGTCTAACAATTTTTTATGTACTAAGTTAGTCAAAGCCAACCCGGACGAAGCACTTGAAAATCCTAGGGTTTTTTGCATTCCTCTACCAGATATGACCCGGGCTTCATTATTCAACACATAGCAGTCAAGTGATATATCACCAATTATTAATTTAGCGTCACCTGATGAAGCAATTGCTTTTAATTTTCTTTTAGCCATTCATCAGAGTAAACTCTAGCATTACTTACATAGTTAATTATTTCGGAGGTCAAAGTTTTGATTGTTACATCCTGAACGCATTTTGCGTTTAGTTTTCCACCTCGTTCAACCATTCCTAATACTGGCGCTTTATCTTTACTGCTTCTGCCTTGAGCATTTTCAATCTTTTTGTCTTTATGGCGATTTTTGTTTTTACCACCAACATAAGTTTCGTCAACTTCTACTTCATTTGATAGGTCGTTATCATTATCAAACCCAAAGCAATTACGAATACGCTGTAACATAAACCAAGCGGTCTTTTGAGTTACACCAATATCCTTAGATAATTGAACGCTGGATATGCCTTTTTTGTGAGAAGTAACTAGCCAAATTGCTAAAAACCATTTTTGCAATTTAACCTTTGTGTTGTCAAATAAGGTTGCTGTTTTAACATTAAAGTATTTGCCAGTATTTTTGCACCTATAACGATTATTGGCGCATTTATATACTTTAGAATTACTATCGAAAGGCGATACCACATAACCATTCCAGCGTAGTTCTTCTAAATGGTCAATGCAAGATTGTTCATCTGGAAAAGCCTCTATAAGCTCAAGAATTGTGTTAAAGTCTGCATTTATCATAGCGCGAACTATAACACAAAATAGAAGCTATATACACTTATTTTTTAATTATTGTGTAAACTTATATATAGTTACCAAAATTTATTTACTTAAAATTTTTGGTATTTTATAACCATGCAACTTCATACATAGTCTTGGTTGGAACCTTAACTTCATTGTCTAAACTGTCCATCGAAATTAGCAAGGTCGCTTTACTTTTAAACATGGTATAAAGTTTTGGGGTTTGTTTTAAGTCCATAGTTTTTGCATCATGCATCGGCAATACTCCAACCTTCATCAATTTGTTATCTTTGTCCCTAATCCACAAATTGCACACCATATTCACTGGCATAGGAGCAGGCTCAACCGCAGCAATAGTCAGCATGCCATTATCAATATCAGCTTTTAGCATCCATTCATCGCCAAATCTTACCTGGTATGGGTTGTGTAATATGAGTATGCTTACCAGCGCTATTAGCAGGATACCGGCAAATGCTGTCACATATGGCATAAATGACGAGTAAATACTCCATTTTTTCGGCTTGGGCCATAATTCGTTTTGAATGTTTGACCATACTCTGGCAGGAGGTTTTTGCAGCACAAGAGTTTTATCAAGATTAGTCAAACTTTGTTGCCAGCTGGCAACCGATCCAGCAAGTTCCGGATCTGCGGAAATTTTACGTTCAATCTCTTGTCTTTCTTCCACAGAAAGCAGATTCATCACATATTCAAATGCCAACTTATCAGACATCGACTTGCTTCAGGCAGGCTCTTAAAACCGGCATACTGCGACTAACCCAGGTTTTTATTGTACTCACCGGGCGTTGTAATATGTCCGCAATTTGCTGATATGTATGTCCTTCATAATAAGCCATTAAAATACACTGCTCTTGTTCCAATTTCAGTTTTTTCAAGCAATTTTTAATTTTCATCCCTTCCTCAACTTCTGCAAACTCATTTAAGGCTGATTTATCATCTGCTGGCACATAAGATAAATCATCGGTATAGCTTATGATATTTTTACGCTTTAGCACATCCAGAGCATGATTCCTGGCAATAATACTCATCCAGGACATGGCATTACCCTTAGCCCTGGAATAACTCGGTAAATTTCGCCATATTTTCATATAAACTTCTTGTAAGCAATCCTGCGCTGTTTCCTGATGTTTTAATATACGAAGCAAAACCGCATATAAACGCGGCGCACTTACTTCATATAACTTTTTGAAATTTTTGCTGGTAGCGGATTTGAGGCAAATCTCAAGTCTTTTTTGTATATCGTCCATAAAATTTATGGTCTGAATTATCCTTTGCTTCCTACATCCTTTTAACGAATGGCGATAGTATAACCGAAGATTAGCTTGCGGTGTGCCCATTAACACGTGCAACAAATTAGCAAATTAAAAAAACTGAAACCTTTTATCAAACAAGGCGTAGTACATTAGTGTGCAGTGATTAATCCAAGCTGCATTTGACGAAATTTTAACTAATCAGGAGAAAATATTTATGAATACAACTACCAAAACTATCGCAGCTGCTATTGCCGGACTTTCTATTATGGGTGCGGCACCATCTATGGCCGCTGAAATGGAAAAATGCTATGGTGTGGTCAAAGCTGGTAAAAATGACTGTGCCACTAAAACTTCATCTTGCGCTGGCACCTCCACGCGTGATGCGCAAGATGATGCTTTCATAGCAGTGCCTAAAGGCACCTGTGACAAAATAGTCGGTGGATTTACCCAAGACTCTTAAAACGTAAAATGTCAAACTTTGACTATATACCGGCTACGGCCGGTATTGGTTTGCGGCATCCTCATTATCAAGATGTACTGACCGCAACGCCAGAAATTGACTGGTTTGAAGTACACAGTGAAAATTATTTTGGTGACGGTGGTCTGCCACACTTTTATTTAGAGCAAATAGCTGAACTCTATCCTCTAAGCTTTCACGGGGTAGGACTTTCTATTGGTTCTGCTGACCAACTAGATAAATTGCATTTAAAAAAACTTAAAGGCGTCATAGACAAATATCAACCAGCTCTAGTTTCAGAACATCTAAGTTGGAGCGCTATTGGCAAAAGAAACTTTAATGATTTACTGCCGATACCATACACTAAAGAGGCTTTTAACAATTTCTGCGATAAAGTAAACAAAGTTCAGGATTACCTTGGTCGCCAAATTTTGATTGAAAACCCATCTTCTTATATAAGATTTGCGGATTCCACAATTCCTGAATGGGAATTTTTTGCCAACATTCCCGCTAAAACCGGGTGCGGTTTGTTACTGGATGTAAATAATGTGTATGTAAGCTGCGCTAATCATGGTTATGATTATCGTAAGTATCTAAAATTTATTAACCCGGATGACATCAAAGAATATCATCTGGCAGGCCATGCACAGAAAAGACTTGAAACTGGCAATATTTTAATCGACGACCACGGTAGTAAGGTACACGATACAGTATGGAACTTGTTTAATAAAACCCTGGATGTCGTAGGCGTCAAACCCTGTTTAATAGAGTGGGATACCAATATCCCCAAACTCGATGTGTTATTAGCCGAGGCCGAAAAAGCCCAGAAAATGATGAATAGCAAATATGTTAGAAAAAATACAAAAGCAGCTCGCATCTGACATTGTCGCCCGTAGAGCCTCCGGCAAATATGTGGGAGCAGAAAATTTCTCCCCTGGTGAGTCTGTCAGGATTTATAGCAATAACTATTACCTAAGTTTAACAGAAGCTTTGAAAATTACTTACCCAACCCTGATAAAACTAGTGGGGGATGACTTTTTTAAATATCTGGCTCGAAAGTTCATCGAACAATATCCGCATGATAGTGGTGATCTGACTATGTTTGGCAAAGAACTTGATAAATTTATAACCAACTCAGCTGACTGCGCCAAACTGCCTTATCTTGCAGATGTGGCAAGGCTGGAATGGGCCCTTGAAATGTCTTACCATGCGCTGGATATAAAATCTCAACAGTTGGAACCTCTTTATAGCTTGCAGGAAAAAGATTACGGCAAATTAAAGTTTACCCTTAGCCCTGGGGTTTATATTATCAAGTCCAAATACCCAATATTTGACATTTGGCAGTTTGATGGCAAATCCGAGCTTGATTTGGACCAAACCGGACAAAATGTTTTGGTATGGAAGCAGGATTTTGAAGTTATGGCAGAAATTATTGATGACAACCTGATTGAATTTTTACAAAACCTTAAAATTGCCAAAAATCTTGAACAAGCTTTTACTGGCCTTGATAACTTTGATCTAAGTGGTAACCTCAATATGTTAATAAACAAAAAAATTATCGACAGCGTATATTTGGAGCAATAAAATGAAAAGCATTATAAACCTGCACAACCGTATATTTACCATCTTCCAGAATATACTGGAACCAGTTTTTCTGCTGTTTTTACGGCTATGGGTTGCCTGGGTTTTCTTTAAAGCCGGACTGATAAAAGCACAAAGTTGGAGCTCAACCATGTATTTATTCAGCCAGGAATATAAAGTCCCGGTTCTACCGCCGGAACTGGCTGCTTACTTAGCAACCGGAGTGGAGCTTATAATCCCGGCTTTTTTACTAATGGGGATTTTTACCAGATTATCAGCCAGTATTTTGTTTGTCTTTAACATTATTGCCGTAGTCTCATACCCAATATTAACTAAGGCTGGTTTTAGCTTGTTCTCGCTAGGCGCCATGGATCATCAAATTTGGGGGCTTATGTTGGCAAGTATCATGCTGTTTGGCGCCGGTAGAGTATCGTTAGACTATTTGCTTAGAGTAAAATAGGTTGGCATACGACCAGGTGAGAAAAAAATACTTGAATTATTAGTGAAAAAATAATAGAGTGAAATGTTTTAAAAGGGAGAAGAGATGAAAAAGAAATATATAAAACCAGAAATGTATAATTTAATGCCGAGGGGGGGGAAGCCGAATGTTAGATCGGCGGAGAGGATGGGCACACAAGTAAAATTAACAGGATCGCATTTAGGTCAAATGATAAACATAACTAATAATCTACACATATGGAATTCAACTAAAACACATAATCCGCGCGCATTAGCGATCAGCGACACTAACTCCACAAATAATACTTGGAAACTAACAAACACCGCCGCCGCATCCGACGAAGGCCCCTCCTAAAGCACAGGCGGTTTGGGTTTTTGTTATTGGTAAACGCCCGCTATCATAACCTAAACCCCTTGCCCAAATAAACATCCTTAACTTCACTATTTGCCAAAATCTCATCTTTGCTGCCTTTAGCAATGATCTTGCCTGAACTTAAAATGTAGGAGCGTGCACAAATTTTCAGGGTTTCACGCACGTTATGATCTGTAATCAAGATTCCGACATTAGCCGCGGCCAGTTTTTCAATCATTGCCTGAATCTCGCCCACTGAAATAGGATCAACCCCGGCAAACGGTTCATCCAGCAAGATAAATTTCGGCTCAATTGCCAACGCACGGGCAATTTCAACCCGGCGTCTTTCGCCGCCGGATAAACTCATGCCCAAAGTATCACGGACATGATTAAGGTTAAACTCTGTCAATAATGAATCTAATTTACTCTTTCTCTCTGCAACATTTAAGTTTTTTCTAGTCTGCAATATTGCCAATATATTATCTTTCACATCCAGCTTTCTAAAAACCGAAGCTTCTTGTGGCAAATAACCTATGCCCTTTTGCGCCCTTAGATGAATTTTGTTACGGGTAATATCTTCTTCATCCAAAAATATTTTGCCGGCATCAACCGTAATCAATCCAACCATCATATAGAAACTGATAGTCTTGCCGGCGCCATTTGGCCCTAGAAGACCTACAACCTCGCCTTGTGCGACCTTAAGGCTCGCATTATCTACTACCAGTTTGCTGTCAAAAGATTTCTTAAGGTTTTCTGCGCGTAAAACACTATTCATTGATTTCAAATACGATGCGTACCTGTGATTTTTTGCTGGAAGTGGCGTGCATTTCGCCGGTTTTTTTATTTATTCTTATTTCTTCCGCTCTAATCTTATTTTTTCCATTTATGATTTTTGCTTGCCCCTTCATAATTAAAGTCTCAGTTTTCAGGTTATACTCCATGGCGTTAGCGCTGCCTTTAATTTTATTTTTTTTATCGGGTGCCATATAACTTACGAATGCTGGTTTGCCAACAATGTAGATTGACTTGGGCTTCTGATCAGGATGAATAATCTTGATGGTATCCGCAGTTAAGTAGGTCTCCCCCCAATTCGCCTTGGCATTGCCACTATAAACGCTAACTGATGAATTATCCTCAACATTGACCTTGTCAGCAGTTACCGTAACCTGCTTGCTATTTTTATCAGCCAATACAGCTGACGAACTGATGATCAAATATAAAATAATCAGTAGAAATCTCATTGTTTCATTCAATATTGAAGATGGTTGTGGTATCTGATAGTAATTCTAACTTATTAATATTAAAATGAAATTTAGCTCCGGTGCTGCGAGTGGTGGAAGTGGCGCGACTAATGCTGACTTTTTTATCAGTCTCGGCATATTTTATATGCGGATATAGCCAAATCTCCGGCGTGCGCATGGTTTCAGTAAAACCAGATAAATAATTTGTTGCAAACACATCACCTGATAATAATATTTTATCCTCGCTGAATTTTTGTGCATTAGCGGCTTGTAAAACAAATTTAAATCCATCCTTCTTGGTAAGAGTCACGGTTGGTGATCGAATAAAGCTGTAGTCTTTCTTATCATAGATATCAATTTTATCTCCGGTAACTTTTTTATCAATCCTGCCATTTTTGTCAGTGTAATAAGCCGTGAAATCTGTCATAAAAAATTCAGGCTTTTTGTCTAAATTTAGCGCAGACTCATTTGAGGTAGTGTCGGGACTTATCAGATAAATAGCTAAAACTGCAATTACGCCGCTACCTGCCATCAATAGTATATTTTTCATATTACTTTTGCGTGTAACAAATCCAGCATATTTAGAACACCAAGCAAGCAACCTTGAGCATCACTTACTAAAAGGCCATTAATATTGTTATCGTCCATAATCTGTACCGCAGCAGCAGCCAAAATATCAGGCTCTACAGTTATACAGTTTGGGGTCATTACTTCATCAGCGGTTAGTAAATTTATATCAGGATTGGCTTCCAAAGTTCTACGTAAATCGCCATCGGTAAATACTCCCAAAATTTTATTGTGCTTGTCAACTACTGCAACCATACCTAAAAGCTTGTCACTCATTTCCACCAACATTTTTGGCACCAAGGTATCAGGGCTTACAACCGGCAACTCATCCTCCTTGTGCATTATGTCTGCCACCTTGAGCAATAACTGTCTACCCAAACTGCCAGCAGGATGTGAACGGGCAAAATCTTCTTTGGTAAATCCCCTGGTCTCCAGCAATGCAACTGCCAGCGCATCTCCCATCACCAATGATGCCGTAGTACTGGAAGTTGGCGCAAGATTTAATGGGCAGGCTTCCTGTTCCACGGAAACATCAAGCACTACACTGGCATTTTTGCCAAGATTTGAATTTGTACTGCCAAGCATGGCAATTAGTGGCACGTTTAATCTTTTAATAATTGGTAAAATGGTAAGAATTTCTTCCGTGTTGCCAGAGTTTGATAACGCTAATACCACATCATTCCTGGTAATCATCCCCAGGTCGCCATGACTGGCCTCGGCGGGATGAACAAAAAAAGCCGGAGTACCAGTGCTGGCTAAAGTAGCAGCAATCTTGCCGCCTATGTGCCCGGATTTACCCATACCAAGCACTACAACCCGTCCCTGACAGGCATACAAAAACTCACAGGCTTTATAGAAATTATCATTAATCCTGGGAATAAGAGCATCAAGTGCATCACGTTCAGTCTCAATCACTGCCCGTCCCAGTTTGAGTATGTTATCCTTATTCATGCCATGTGGTAGATTAATAATCCCAGATATAGAACGTAGGATAGAGCCAAAATGGATCCCTCGCTTCTTGACAAAACCGCAAACTCTACATTTTTAACAAATATCATTATAAACAGTAATACACCAAGGATGCTCATTATTAAAAAATCTCGATTTATCGCCAGGCTCGAAATAGCAAATGGTCTGATCACACCAGAAATTCCAACGACCGCCAATAGGTTAAAAATATTAGAACCAATAATATTACCAATTACCATATCGTGTTTTTTACGTACCGCGGCGGCAATACTGGCAGCAAGCTCAGGCAAACTGGTGCCAATCGCCACAATAGTCAAACCTATAATCAAATCACTTAAACCCAATTGATTGGCTATACTTGAAGCCGACCACACCAAAGACTTTGAGCTTCCCAGCAAAAAAATTAAAGCCGCCAAGGTAACAATGATAGCAGTATAGAGGCTTTTATATTCATCCAGATTTTGGTCTTCCCCAATTGTCGTCTGCAAATTATGAGGCTTCATATTTTGACTCATACGTACCATCAACCAAAGACAAATTATCAGCAGGATGATAAGAATAATTCCATCAGGCCGGCTTAGCTCATAGTCATAAATTAAAACATAACTTAAAACTATGCCGGCAAGAAACAAGATAAATTCGCGTTTGATTAAGGCAGATTTAATCGTAATCGGATAAACCATTGCGGTTGCTCCCAGAACCATGGCAATATTTGCTATGTTAGAGCCTAACGCGTTGCCAAGAGCCATGGCGGGTCTGCCTTCCAGAGCGGCAAAAATTGAGACCAGAATCTCTGGCGCACTGGTGCCAAACCCTAAAATCAGCAGCCCGATGATAAGTGGTGATATTTCAAGTTTGCTGGCAATTGCAGCCGCACCCTGAATAAATTTATCAGCACTTATCACCAAAATCGCCAGACTTGCGATCACGGTGATTATCGGTATAAGCATCTATATTCTATAGGCCAATGTAGTCATTATTTTTGAGGTCAGACCCATAGCTTGCTTGACCGGCTCTGGCAGCTTGGCACCACCTGCATGTAAAGCAGCTGTGGCATGTTCATTTTCATCTATTTTCATTTGTACAAGAATTGCTCTTGATTTTTCATCTTGAGCCGGCAGCTTGTCAAGATGACTGTCAAGATGTTTTACCACCTGCTTTTCAGTCTCAGCAACAAAGCCCAAACTCCACTTGTCACCCACTAAACCGGCAGCTGAGCCTATGACAAATGAGCCTACATACCAGAAAGGATTTAAAAACGAGGTATGGCTGCCAAATTCCTGCAAGCGATTTTCACACCATGCCAAGTGGTCATTTTCCTCGGCCGAGGCCTGGCGCATTTTATCTCGTATCTCAGTTAATCTGGCAGTAGCAGCCTGGCCTTGATACAAACCTTGGGCGCAAACTTCACCCGCGTGATTAATACGCATCAAACCCGCCGCGTGATTTTTTTCCGCCGTAGTTAACTTACATTCTGTAATGTCATCCGCCGGATTGCCACGCCCAGTTGTTTGCGGTCTGCCAAACAACGTACGTAGCGCTGTATCAAACTGATCTATTATATGATCGATTTTGCCAAACTCTCTCATAGTTGCTGCTTTAATAAAGAAACCGGATGCATAATTTTAACATTTTTCTTAGGATCAGCTAAGGCAGCTTTAAGATTTAACCGACAGGCAAGGTTACTAGATACCACTACATCTGGATCCAGTCTTATTATCTCATCTATGCTATTTTGCACATAAAAACTCGGGCTATTTTTACCTGAATAAATTTTACTGGCACCACAGCAGTATTTATTCTGCATGGTTTTTAACGTAATCTTGGGGATCGTAGAAAGCATCTGCTTGATCTGCTCTCCGGCCTTGGGATTATATTGCTGGGAACACGGTAGATGTATCGCTATGGTTTTGTTAAGAGATTTAGGTTTAAGTCCTTGTAATTCCTGGGAAATTGACAATAATTCACTTGCTTCCAGAACTGTCAAATTATTGCTTTTGAGTTTTTTCACGTGAGACTGACAACCTGAATTTGCATAGATAATAGTTTTATAGCTTGATAAATTATGCCGGTTTTCTCTGACTAATTTGTCCGCACGCTCAATGTCTCCGGCATGTGCGTGTACCGCACCACAGCAAAGATCTGGCAAAATTTCAAGCTGAACACCCAAAGTAGCAAACACTGTCTGGATGTCCCCCGGCGCAGAATCCAGACTTTTGCTGCAACCGGTAAAAAGACCTATGTCGCTTTTTATTCTGGTATCAAATTTGACTCCAGATTTTTCCAGCAGATGTCGATATTTATTTAACATAGGCATCTTGCCAAGTCCTAGTTTTTTTAAACTAACCGCGCCTGAAGTTAATAATCCAAAAATTTTTTGATGTCTACTAAGCCACCTGAGAAATGTTGCTTCCTTATGAGCAAATTTTGCCTTTACCTCACTAAAAAGTTCTAGAACTGAAACCTTGGCTGGACAGGCTCTCTCGCAAGCACCACAAAACAGACAGTTTTTTATATGTTGCTCAAACTCCCTGGTTAAAGCCAATTGACCTTGCAAAAAATAAATAGAGCTAACAACCCGACCTCGAGGTGACTCAAGTTCCTGATGATCTTGCGCATAGGTCGGACAATATTGGGAACACAAACCACAATACACACAATTGTCAGCCTGACCTGGTAAAACCTTGTTGACCATTTATAATTATCTTTTTAATTTAAAGTAGTATTCTCGCATGAGCAAATATACAAAACATGTGTTTTTCTGTACCAATCAAGCTGCCGATAACAAACCTTGTTGCACGAATTCAGGTTCCAGGTCTAAGCAAAAATACGCCAAGGAACGTCTGAAAGCATTAGGACTACACGGCCCTGGCAAGGTGCGAATTAACCGTGCCGGTTGCCTGAGGCTATGTGAAAAAGGCCCGGTACTGGTAATATACCCTGAAGGTACGTGGTATCGATATGTGGACCAAAAGGACATTGATGAAATTGTTGATAAGCATATTTTAGAAGGCAAGGTAGTAGAAAGGCTTATAGTAATTTAGGCCAATTCCCATAACAACAAGCCTGTAGTATGGTCAAAGCCTCTTATAAACTCCCCACCACTAAAACTCTCAAGCGTAACCTCATCGATGCGAAACCAAACCTCTGGTACTAGTGCCTATAAAATCAATAATCTCCTGCACTGGTTTTGTTGAGTAAGACGCTTTTAGCTTTTCTACGGCCTGATTTTGGCGTAAACCTGATTTATACAAGATTTTATAGGCCTGCTTAATGGCTTTGCGCTCCTCAGAGCTAAAACCTGCGCGACGCAAGCCTACTACATTAAGACCAACGACCTCGGCACGATGTCCATCAACCATTACAAATGGCGGCACATCCTGAACTACGGCACTAAGACCGCTTACCATCGCCAGAGAACCTATTTTGCAGAATTGATGTACAGCAGTGTGACCTGACATATAAACATCATGACCTAATTCCACATGACCGCCCAAGATAGCATTAGGGGCAAAAATATTATTATCCTCAAGAATACAGTCATGGCCAATATGCGCTGCAATCATAAAATAATTGTTATCACCGATAACAGTACCATGTTCTTCTTTGATGCCATGACTTATATCTGTGTTTTCTCTAAAAACATTATTGTTGCCTATAGTTAAAGGTTTGGCATTGCTTGTACTATAGCTCATATCCTGCGGCTGACTGCCAATGGTCGCTCCATGGCAAATTCGGTTGCCCTCGCCCATTTGGGTAAAACCATATATACGTACATTGGTTTCTATGACGCAATCTGCACCAATTTCCGCACCTGCATCAATAATAGAATAAGCCCCAATCCTGGCTAATGGATGCACTCTGGAGCCCTTTGCAATCAGGGCGCTTGGGTGTATGTTTGACAAACGATCTTAAAAATCTATGGTTTCTGCAAGCGCATCCTTCATTTTAATAAATGCGGCCTTTTCCAGTTGCCTTATACGCTCTGCTGAAACCGCATACTTTCTTGCAAGGTCGGTCAAAGTAGTTTTAGGTTCATTAAGCCAACGGCTTTTCACTATATCCGCACTTCTACTGTCCAGCAGCATAAGAGCCTGCTTGATCCTGGTGTTTTTAAAATCAAGCGTATCTTCAACCTCAACCAAATCCTCCGGATTAGCTTTATCCGCTTTAAGATACTGCGACGGGGTGAAGTTATCGACATGAACCGAGTCCGGCAGGTCAAACCCAAGCTCCGGCATTCCCAGACGTTTGTCCATTTCAACTACGGTTTGCGGCTTAACCTTAAGTTCTTTGGCTATATTTTGCACTTCCTCCTGATTAAGCCAACCAAGACTTTTGCGATTTTTTCGCAAATTGAAAAATAGCTTACGCTGCTCCTTGGTTGTTGCAATTTTTACTATTCTCCAGTTTCTAACTACAAATTCGTGAATTTCCGCTCTAATCCAGTGCACAGCAAAAGAAATAAGCCGAACCTTTTTATAAGGATCAAATTTTTTCACAGCTTTCATCAAACCAATATTACCTTCTTGAATTAGATCCATTTGGCTTAAACCATAACCCGAGTAACTACGCGCGATATGAGCGACAAACTTAAGGTTAGACATGACCAGTTTTCTAGCTGCGGTCAGGGATTTGGTTTTAAAATGTTCAGTGGCCAGCTTAAATTCTTCTTCGGCAGTTAAAACTGGAATGCCAGCAATCGCAGTTAAATACGAATCCAGACTGTCCCCGGTTAATGCCGGTAAACTATTCGCGCTAACTAAACCTTTTTTCATATCATATATCCTTTTCTTACCCATTTAATCTTAAGCACTACCCCTCTTGGCTGGGCTCAGAAGCCACACAGCCAAACGGAGTATTCTCTGAAAACCGCGTTCTTTAAAGCGGAGACACTTTATTTGCACAAGGACCTTTATGACCTTGACCAACTTCAAACTCAACTGCTTGGCCGTCATTCAGAGATGCATATTGACCATCACTTTGAATTTCCGAGTGATGAACAAAAAGATCTTTGCTGCCATCTTCTGGCGTAATAAAACCAAAGCCTTTATCGGCATTGAACCATTTAACTGTACCTTTCATATTAACTTACCCTCTATTTATTTTGGTGAAATAAAAAAACTATACCCGAAATTCACCGATTCGAATATAGAATACCTGCTACATCAGACAATTCTAATACAAACAAGTTCAAGCTAGGCAACCTCAGGTTTATCATTTTCTTCCTCAGTGATCTCAGCAGGTTTTTCAATACTTAACTGCTCGGTAAAAACCTTGCGCTTTTCCTTACGATTTTTATGAAATTCAAGCCCGGTACCGGCAGGTATCAGGCGCCCGACTATAACATTCTCTTTGAGCCCGCGCAACTCATCACGCTTTCCGCTAACCGAGGCTTCAGTCAATACCCTGGTGGTTTCCTGAAATGAAGCGGCAGAAATGAATGAATCAGTAGCCAAAGATGCCTTGGTTATACCAAGCAGAACCGATTCATAAGTAGCACCTATCTTACCCAGCGCTTGCACCCGGTCATTCTCATCAAGTAATCTGGATCGATCAACCTGTTCGCCTTGTAAAAACTTGCTATCTCCAGAATTGGTTACATGAACTCGCCGCACCATTTGTCTGACAATAACCTCAATATGCTTATCATCAATACCAACACCTTGCAAGCGATACACATCCTGAATTTCTTTAACAATATAATGAGTAAGAGTTTCAATTCCCAACAGGCGTAAAATATCGTGTGGACATTGCGCGCCTTCAACTACCGTATCACCCTTTTCTACATGCTCACCCTCAAATACGTTCAAGTGGCGGAATTTAGGTATTAATGTTTCTGTAGTATCCTTATTCTCATTTACTATAACCAGACGGACTTTACTTTTAGTTTCACGCCCAAAAGTAACCATGCCAGTTTGTTCTGCCATAATTGCCGGCTCCTTGGGCTTGCGCGCTTCAAACAAATCAGCTACTCGCGGTAAGCCGCCGGTAATATCCTGAGATTTACTGGTCTCCTGTGGGATTCGCGCCAAAACATCACCTACCTCAACCTCATCGCCATCAGCCACATTAATAATTGCGCCAGAAGGCAAAGCATAATGTGCCGGCACATCAGTGCCGGGTATTTTAAGTTCTTTACCATTTTTATCTACCAGCATAACCATAGGCTGCAAGTCACGATTTGCCACAACTTCCTCTTTGGTTTTGCCCTTACTATCGGTAACGACAACAGTTTGCTCTCCGCTCGGGCGCCGTTTTGGATCAACCACATATAACGAGCTGATACCAGTAGTCGGGTCCGTGTCTTCTCGCACTGAAACCCCATCCACAAAATAGTTAAATTTCACAAAACCGGCACATTCCACAACGACCGGATGAGTGTGCGGATCCCAGTTGGCGATAATGTCACCGGCTTTTACTGCAGCACCTTCGGTTACCACAATTTCCGCACCATACGGCAATTTATAACGTTCCCGCTCCCGCCCACTATCATCATGTACGGACAATTCACAAGAACGGGAAACTGCAATTGAGTTTCCTTTGGAATTTTTCACATCACGCAGTTTGTGAGCTTTTACTACCCCGTCAATTCCAACCTGGACTCTATCCTCACTTACCCCGCGCTGGGCAGCTCCACCAATATGAAAAGTACGCATAGTAAGCTGGGTCCCCGGTTCACCAATAGACTGGGCGGCAATGACTCCCACCGCCTCACCATGGTTTACCAGGTGACCACGAGCAAGATCCCTGCCATAACATTTGGCACATATACCATCCCGAGTCTCACAAGTTACCGCAGATCTGACTATCATTTTATCAACTGCAGATTCTTCCAATCTTTCAGCAACCGCCTCATCAATCAAGATTCCCGCTGTAAATAGCACCTTACCATCTTTCTCACTTATCACATCCTGTGCTACTACTCGGCCTAACACTCTATTGCTTAACGAGGCGATAACATCACCACCCTCAATGACAGTTTTCATGCTAAGGCCATTTGTGGTGCCGCAATCATCTTCAGTTACCACTAAATCCTGCGCGACATCCACCAGGCGTCTGGTCAAATAGCCGGAATTCGCAGTTTTAAGCGCAGTATCCGCCAAACCCTTTCTGGCGCCGTGAGTAGAAATAAAATATTGCAATACATCCAGTCCTTCGCGGAAATTAGCGGTAATCGGGGTTTCTATGATTGAGCCATCCGGCTTGGTCATCAACCCACGCATCCCGGCCAACTGTCTAATCTGCGCCACAGAACCCCTGGCGCCTGAGTCTGCCATCATATAAATAGAATTGAATGAATCTTGCAGCTGCTCTTTACCTTCACTATCAACCACTTGTTCATGGCTGATCTTGTCCATCATCGCCTTGGCTACCATTTCATTGGCATGTGACCAAATATCCACTACCTTGTTATAGCGCTCGTGATTGGTAACCAGACCATCCGTATATTGCTTGGTTATATTTTTAACCTGTTCTTCCGCCTCGTCAATAATAGACTCCTTAGCTTCCGGAATTACCATATCACCAGAACAAAAAGAAACGGCAGCTCGCGTTGAGTATTGAAAGCCGCTATACATAAGCTTATCGGCAAAAATCACCGTATCTTTTAGTCCGAACTCACGATAGCATACATCAATTAATCGGCTGACTTCCTTTTTCCCCAGAGCTTTATTTACCAGGTCAAAAGATATTCCGGCAGGAATAATTTCCGACAGAATTGCCCTGCCCATTGTGGTTTCAGTACGTTGCATACTGGTGACATTCTCGCCGGTAGTATCAGCCGTAGTTATCGGTAGTCTAACATGAATTTTTGCATGTAAAGAAATTACCCCGGCATCATATGCTCTATAGGCTTCTGCCACATCCGCAAACACCATGCCTTCGCCTTTGGCGCCAATACTATCCCGGGTCATATAATAAAGACCCAATACTACATCCTGGGTCGGAACAATAATTGGCTCGCCATTTGCCGGATGCAAAACGTTATTGGATGAGAGCATTAAAGTTCTGGCCTCTAATTGAGCCTCTATGGATAACGGCACATGCACAGCCATTTGATCGCCATCGAAATCAGCATTAAAAGCAGTACAAACCAGAGGGTGTAATTGTATCGCCTTGCCCTCGATCAAAATAGGCTCAAAAGCCTGAATTCCTAAGCGATGCAAGGTAGGTGCCCGGTTAAGCAATATAGGATGCTCTCTTATGACTTCATCCAGAATATCCCACACCACTGACTCACTTCTTTCCACCATTTTTTTGGCGGCACGAATAGAAGACGCATGGTCACGGTGAATCAGCTTGCTGTAGACAAACGGCTTGAACAACTCAAGACCCATGGCTTTGGGCAAACCGCACTGGTGCAGTTTAAGATAAGGCCCAACTACAATCACCGAGCGACCGGAATAATCAACTCGTTTGCCCAAAAGGTTCTGTCTGAACCTGCCCTGCTTGCCTTTGATCATATCTGCCAGGGATTTTAGCGGCCTGCGGTTAGCACCGGTTACCGTCCGGCCACGCCGACCATTATCCAGTAAAGCATCAACTGACTCTTGTAACATTCTTTTTTCGTTACGCACAATGATATCTGGTGCATCCAGGTCCAATAACCGCTTCAAGCGGTTGTTGCGGTTAATAACCCGCCGATATAAATCGTTTAAGTCTGAAGCAGCAAATCTACCGCCTTCTAACGGCACCAAAGGACGCAAATCAGGGGGTAATACCGGCAAAACCCGCATTAACATCCAATCAGGTTTATTGCCCGATTCTATAAAACTTTCAATAAGGCGTAAGCGCTTGGATAGTTTCTTTATTTTAGCCTCTGAGCCGGTTGCTGCCAAATCTTCCTGAATCTTCACAGCCTCGACCTGCAAATCCATACTCTTGATAAGGGCCTCTATCGCTTCACCTCCCATTTTGGCATCGAACTCATCACCCCACTGCTCAATCATGTCAATGTAACCGTCATCTGTTAACAACTGCCCACGTTCCAGGTCGGTCATCCCCGGATCAATGACCACAAATGAATCAAAATATAAAACTCGCTCGATACTCTTTAGGGACATATCCAAAAACATACCTAATCTGGATGGCAGTGACCGTAGATACCAAATATGCGCAATCGGGGTTGCCAAATCTATATGCCCCATTCTTTCCCTGCGTACTTTGGTTGTGGTCACCTCTACTCCACATTTTTCGCACACCACTCCCCGGTGCTTCAAACGTTTATATTTACCGCAAAGACATTCAAAATCCTTGATTGGACCAAAGATCTTGGCACAAAACAGGCCCTCTCTCTCCGGTTTAAAAGTCCGATAATTAATGGTTTCAGGTTTTTTTACTTCACCAAATGACCAGGAACGAATCTTCTCTGGCGCCGCCAGATCAATTTTAATAGCGTCAAAATCTTCCGTTTCCTGTTGCTTTTTAAGAAAGTTTAATAAGTCTTTCATCTTGTCTCCTGTGAATTCGTTAAGGCTTCAACTACTTGCTTAATCAACCTGCTCCAAATCAACATCAATCGCCAACGATCTGATCTCTTTCATCAATACGTTAAACGACTCAGGCATGCCGGCATCAGTCTCATGATTATTATCAATAATATTCTTATACATACGAGTTCTGCCGGGAACATCATCAGATTTAACCGTCAACATTTCCTGCAAAGTATAAGCCGCGCCATATGCTTCAAGCGCCCAAACTTCCATTTCCCCAAAACGCTGGCCGCCAAACTGTGCCTTGCCACCCAAAGGCTGCTGTGTAACCAGACTGTACGGCCCGGTGGAACGAGCGTGCATTTTCTCTGCTACCAGATGATTAAGCTTTAGAATATGCATATAGCCAATCGTAACTGGTCGGTCAAAAGCCTCTCCGGTACGCCCATCGTACAAAACCGCCTGACCGCTTTCCGGCAAGCCTGCCAGTTTAAGCATGCGTTTAATTTCTATCTCCGAGGCGCCGTCAAACGCTGGAGTAGCCATCGGCACTCCGTCACGCAAATTCTCTGCCATCTCCAATAACTCGCCTTCTTTTAAAGATTTAAGGTTTTCTTTTTTTCCGTCGTGATTATAAATATCCTCCAGAAATTTGCGCATTTTAGCCGTACTAGCCTGCGTATCCAGCATGGCTGAAATCTTCTCACCCAAACCACGAGCCGCCCAGCCAAGATGTACTTCCAATACCTGGCCAATATTCATCCGTGACGGTACCCCCAGTGGATTTAAAACTATATCCACCGGCTTGCCATTTGCCGTATATGGCATATCTTCAACCGGAACAATAGTGGAAATAACGCCTTTATTGCCATGGCGCCCGGCTAATTTATCCCCTGGCTGGATCTGTCTTCTGATTGCCACATATACCTTAACCATCTTTTGCACCCCGGGAACCAAATCATCACCACCGGTAATTTTTCGCTTTTTCCCCTCAAAATAATCTGCTAATTCCTGTCGTTGATCTTTAAGTTGTTTTTTGACCGCCTTAAGCTTGGTATTTATGGCATCATTGCGCATTTTTATTAAAGGCCACTTTTCCCGGTCAATACTTTCAAGATATTTTTTGGTGATTTTTGCACCACTGGCAATGCCCCCAGGACCTTTTTCTATTACCTTGCCCAACAGCATATCCTCCAAACGAGAGAATACATCCGCCTCAAGAATACGTTCCCTGTCTTTAATATCTTTGCGTACCTTATCTAGTTCCTCCTCTTCAATATCCAAAGACCTTTTATCTTTGGCAACCCCTTCTCGAGTGAAAACCTGCACATCAATTACGGTACCCTGCATTGAAGAAGGTACCCGCAGTGAGGTATCTTTAACATCAGATGCCTTTTCACCAAAAATTGCCTTTAGCAGTTTTTCCTCCGGTGTCATTTGGGTGCCACCTTTGGGAGTTACCTTGCCCACCAGAACATCCCCGCCCTTTACCTTGGCGCCAATATAAACAATTCCGGACTCATCCAGATTCGCTAGAGCCGATTCGCTCACATTAGGGATATCTGCGGTAATTTCCTCAGAACCCAACTTGGTGTCACGCGCCACACAGCTTAGCTCTTCAATATGTACCGTGGTGAATTTGTCATTCTCTACCAAACGCTCTGAAATTAAAATAGAGTCTTCGAAGTTATAACCATTCCATGGCATAAATGCTACTTTAAGATTCTGCCCCAATGCCAGCTCACCCAAATCAGTAGAAGAACCGTCTGCCAATACATCGCCTTTAACCACCACATCACCTGTTTTGACTATTGGCCGCTGGTTCATACAGGTATTCTGGTTAGAACGCGAGTACTTGGTAAGAGAGTAGATATCCGTGCCCGACTCGCCGGTAACAGTTTCCTCATCATTGACCCTGACTACAACCCTGGAACCATCAACCGAGTCAACTACGCCGCTGCGTTCGGCTATAACCGTAACCCCGGAATCAACCGCTACTGCTCGCTCCATACCGGTGCCAACAAGCGGTTTATCCGGCTTGATCGTAGGAACCGCCTGGCGTTGCATGTTAGCACCCATCAAAGCTCTATTAGCGTCATCATGCTCTAAAAAAGGAATCAGGGAAGCGGCAACTGATACTATCTGCTGCGGCGACACATCCATATACTGCACTTGATCCCTGGTTGACATGGTAAATTCGTCTTGATGCCTACATGAAATAAGCTCATCTACCAACATGCCCTTATTATCAACTCTGGTATTGGCCTGTGCGATTACATAATCACTTTCGTTATACGATGATAAATAATCAATTTCTTTGGTTACCTTACCATTTTTAACTTTACGATACGGGGTTTCCAAAAAACCGTACTCGTTGGTCTTGGCATACACCGCCATAGTATTGATAAGCCCGATATTAGGGCCTTCCGGCGTTTCAATCGGGCATACCCGACCATAATGGGTAGGGTGTACGTCCCGCACTTCAAAACCGGCACGTTCCCGGGTCAAACCACCCGGCCCCAAGGCGGAAATGCGTCGCTTATGCGTTACCTCTGATAATGGATTTACCTGATCCATAAACTGTGAAAGCTGTGATGAACCAAAAAACTCCTTGATTGAAGCGGATATTGGCTTGGCATTAATCAAATCTTTCGGTGTCAATCCTTCGGTTTCAGCAATATTCAAGCGTTCTTTCAGGCCGCGTTCAATTCTAATAAGGCCAAGTCGAAACTGGTTTTCCGCCATCTCGCCTACGCTTCTGACCCGACGATTACCAAGGTTATCAATATCGTCAACATTGCCTCTACCATCACGAATGTCGATCAAAGTCCTAATCACGTCTATAATATCGTCCTTCGACAATATCCCGTCACCAACCAGGCTTTCGCGGCCCAAACGACTGTTAAATTTCATCCGCCCAACTCTAGACAAATCGTAACGTTCAGCAGCAAAAAATAAATTCTGAAATAAAGTTTCTGCTGAATCTTTGGTTGGCGGTTCTCCCGGGCGCATCATTCGATAAATTTCCGCCAGAGCCTCAAGCTCTACCGTGCAAGGGTCAGTCCTTAAAGTATCTGAAATATACAAACCGCGATCCAGTTCATTGGTAACCAAAGTATCAAAAGACTTAATCTTTGCTTCTCTAATCGTGGCCAAAACATCTTCGGTTATTTCATCATTAGCCTTGGCAATTAACTCTCCGGTTTCAGTATTGACAAGATCAGTGGCAATCACCCTGCCAATAAGAGCGCTCTCTGGTACCTCGACTTTTTTAACCTTGGCCTCTTCCAACGCTCTTACGTGACGAGATGTAATTTTACGTCCGGCTTCCACCAACGTTTTATTTTTAATTTTTATAGCAAATTTGGCTATTTCTCCACGTAAGCGTTCCACCACTAAATTGCATTCAAAACCTTTGCTAGTGAGATGGTAGGTTTCAAACTCAAAGAATGTACTTAGCATTTCCTCATCAGACAAGCCAAGTGCTCTTAATAAAATTGTAACCGGCAGTTTGCGTCTTCGGTCTATTCTGACATACAGAATATCTTTCGGATCAAACTCAAAATCAAGCCAGGACCCACGATATGGAATCACCCTGGCGGAAAATAACAATTTGCCGGATGAATGCGTCTTGCCTTTGTCATGATCAAAGAACACCCCAGGCGAGCGATGCAATTGTGAAACTATAACCCGCTCGGTACCATTAATAACAAAACTGCCATAGTCAGTCATAAGGGGTATTTCACCCATATACACACCCTGTTCAATAACATCCTTGACTTTCTTCTGCTTGCTGGTTTTATCATACAAAACCAGACGCACTTTAACTTTTAACGGCGCAGAATAGGTCATGCCGCGCTGGCGACATTCTTTCACATCAAACGCCGGGTTGCCAAGCTCATAGCTTACAAACTTAAGCGCAGAGTTTCCAGAGTAAGCCTCAATTGGAAATACGGAAGTAAATGCCGCTTGCAGGCCTTGGGCTAACAAATTATTAGCCGGAACATGCATTTGCAAAAAGTCACGATATGATTCTTGTTGTATCGATAAAAGTCCCGGAATATCCATAACGCTCAGGTGACTGCCAAAGTCGTTACGAATCCGCTTTTTTTCTGTATATGAGTATGTCATAAAATCATCCTGTTTAACTTAAGTTAAATTACGTATTTTTAAGTTTACCGCCCGTAAAAACCTAAAAACACAAGCGCAAAGTGGCCGATAACAAAAAGCCATCAGCCATGCGTACTAAAGAACATTAAAAAGTTCAAGATGTATTATTTAAGCTCAACTGTAGCACCAGCCTCTTCCAGGGCTTTTTTAAGCTCCTCTGCCTCATCTTTACCTGCACCTTCTTTTACTGGAGCCGGCGCTCCTTCAACCAAAGCCTTGGCCTCTTTCAGACCTAGGCCGGTAGCGCCACGTACCGCCTTGATAACTGATACCTTGTTGTCACCAAAGCTTGCCAGGACTACATCAAATTCGGTCTTTTCGGCCGCAGCCTCACCGGCATCGCCACCAGGACCTGCGACCGCAGTTACCGCAACTGGGGCGGCAGCGGTCACACCAAACTTTTCTTCCATATCGGCAATAAGATCCACTACCTCCATAACCGACATATTGGATATTGCATCTAAAATTTCTTCTTTACCCATTTGTAAATTCTCCTAAAATAAGATTCTGATTTAAGCTGCCTGTTTTTGCTCACGAACCGCCGCCATCGCACGTGTTAACTTGGCAGTTGGCTCAATCATGGTTCGAACCAGTTTTTCAACCGGAGCCTTCATAACCCCCAACAACTTGGCGATTGCCTGATCATATGTTGGTAAATTAGCCACCTGTTCCAACATCGAAGCATCCATTAGCTCTGCCCCCATAGACAAACCGGTAACTTTAAGTTTGTCATGGTCTTTGCCAAAATCGCGCATTACCCGCGCTGCGCCACCTGGGTCTTCCCTGGAAAAGGCTAACACCAGAGGGCCTTGTAGAATATCGTTAATACAGGCATGATCCGTATCAGCCAGAGCACGTTTGGCCAGAGAATTTTTTACCACTTTAATCTCAACGTCAGCCTTCAGACTCAAACGCCTTAACTTAGACATTTGCGCCACAGTCAGACCACGATATTCTGCCACTACGATCAAGAGCGCGGAAGACGCGGTATCCGCAACTTCCTTAACTACAGCTTTCTTTTTTGCAAGATTTAAAGCCACGCTTTATCTCCTGTTAGTTAAAAACCAGCAAGCATAAGCCTGCCAACCGGTACGGCGAACCAGAACCTGATACACCGTCTGCGTAGGAAATTAAGTCATAAGACACCTACGGTCTTTGACGTTTGCGGACTTTTAAACCTCAAGCCGCAACCCAAAGTTCTATGCGTTTCTACACATCAAGACTGGCTTTATCCAGCGTCAAGCCAGGCCCCATAGTGGTAGAAACAGAAACCTTTTGTAAATAAACCCCTTTGGCCGAGGCCGGCTTTTTCTTTTGTAAATCAGTCAGCAACGCCTCTAAATTCTCCTTTAGATCTGCCTCGGTAAATTTCACATTGCCAATCGCGCAGTGGATAATTCCGGCCTTGTCAATCCGGTAGCGTACCTGTCCTGACTTGGCATTTTGTACCGCTGTAGCGACATCAGGAGTTACCGTACCAACTTTGGGGTTAGGCATTAGGCCTCGCGGCCCTAAAATTTGCCCAAGCTGACCGACCATCCCCATAGCATCCGGTGAAGCAATTACCACATCAAAATCCATTTTACCCTTTTTAACTTCAGCTGCCAGATCCTGCATACCAACTATATCAGCGCCGGCTTTTTTAGCCGCTTCCACATTATCTCCCTGAGTAAAAACCGCAACTTTTACTTCCTTGCCAGTACCATTTGGCAATACTGTAGAACCACGCACTACCTGGTCAGATTTTTTGCCATCAACTCCCAAATTTATACTGACATCAACCGACTCGGTAAATTTAACCTTGGATAATTCTTTTAGCAAGGCAAAGGCTTCTTTGGTTTCGTATAACTTATCCTGCTCCACTTTTTCTGCGATAATCTTCGCTCTTTTGGATAATTTTGCCATTTTAACCCTCCACCTCAATACCCATACTACGAGCACTGCCGGCAATAATCTTTACCGCAGCGCCAAGGTCATTGGCGTTGAGGTCTGCCATCTTGGTATTAGCAATTTCTTCTAGCTGCGCCCGGCTTACCTTGCCGACTTTATCCATATTCGGCACACCACTGCCTTTTTGAATTCCAGCAGCCTTTTTAAGCAAAATGGATGCTGGCGGAGTTTTGCTTATATAGGTAAAGCTGCGGTCGTTATATACAGTAATCACCACTGGCACCGGCATCCCTTTCTCCAGATTCTGGGTATCCGCGTTAAACGCCTTACAAAATTCCATTATGTTGACCCCATGTTGCCCCAGAGCCGGGCCCACCGGAGGACTAGGGTTAGCCTCACCAGCCGGTACCTGTAATTTAATATAGGCTTCAATTTTCTTTGCCATAGTTTTCTCCTAAATGGGTACTAACGCAGATATGGTTATAAACAACCTAGCTGCTCCCCGTTATAATTCAGCCTTTTTCCACCTGACCAAAATCAAGCTCAACCGGAGTTGAGCGTCCAAAAATCGATACCGATACTACAAGTTTATTTTTGTCATAACTAACTTCCTCTACGGTACCGTTAAAGTCAATAAATGGTCCATCGATAACTCTGACCATTTCCCCAACTTCAAACAGGGTTTTCGGTCTGGGACTATCTACCCCGTCACTCACTCTTTGTAAAATTTTATCAGCTTCTGCCTTGGTAATTGGTGCTGGCTTTCCCTTGGTTCCACCAATAAAGCCCATAATTTTTGGCACATTTTTTACCAAATGCCAGGTATCATTGTTCATTTCCATTTCGACCAATACATAACCTGGAAAGAACTTTCTTTCGGTTTTGCGCTGCTGACCGTCAGGACGCATTTCAACCACATTCTCACTTGGCACTAAAATTTCACCAAAATAATCCTGCATCTCATACATATTTATTCTTTCCTTTAAGGATCTAACCGCAGCTGCCTCATAGCCAGAATACGCATGTACCACATACCAACGCTTTGCCATATTAACTTCCTGTCACCAAACGCATGCCCATAACCAACAGCGAATCAATCAACCATAAAATCAAACCAACTATGAATACCGCAACTATAACAATCAAAGTAGTAGTATTGGTTTCCTTGGTAGTAGGCCAAATAACCTTACGCGCCTCATTTCTAGCCTGGGAAATTAAATCCCACACATATCTGCCCTTATCTGTACTTAGCAGTATTAAAATTGCCAGCACAAATACAGCAATTATGCCGCCAATTCTGATTAAATCAGAATAATCCTTATAATAGTTAAAGGCAAAAATACCCGCAGTCAAAATTAAGCCGGCAACAATATATTTGACTATGTCCATAACTTGAGTTTGTTCGCTCTTAGCTAATTAAACTGGCAGGCCAGGAGGGAATTGAACCCCCAACCTGCGGTTTTGGAGACCGCTGCTCTGCCAATTGAGCTACTGGCCTATTTAATAATTTTAGCAACCACACCGGAGCCTACGGTACGACCGCCTTCACGAATCGCAAAGCGCAAACCCTCATCCATAGCTATCGGCGAAATTAACTCAACCGATACCTGTAAATTATCTCCAGG